>OERS01000319.1_pt1 | contig 9243 bp, 11 predicted proteins | sample 1540071 | NCBI WGS metagenome assembly OERS01 (sample SAMEA3891878, study PRJEB23780) | metagenome | biome: terrestrial biome; feature: animal house; material: Caecal content | place: Italy | collected 2015-05-05 | reverse complement strand
GAAAGGCACCTTTCAATCAGGCGGATATACACGGAGGTTTTGCCGGAGCCGGTAACGCCGTGAAGAAGGGCACCGCCCGGGTCTTTCCGGGACAGCTGGCTGCAAAGGCCTTCAAAGACCCCTTCCTGCTCCGGGTTCAGCACCACAGGGCCATGGATTTTGGCCGGGGTAATCTCCCGGCACCGGAGAACCTGTCGCTCCTGAAGCTGGACAAGGCCCAGAGCCGTCAGACGGTTTATTGTCTGGGTACCGCAGCCGGTATAGTAGCAGATGTCCTTGACGCTGGCGCTGCCTACGCTGCAAAGAAGCTCTATGACCCTTCGCTGCATGGCGGCGGCTTTGGAGCGGGAGGCGGCAAAGGCCAGGGCCGCCGACACCTCCACCCCCAGAACCGCGATTTTTTCCGTTTTGTCCCGGGTTTTCCGGGACAGGCTCCGCGGGGAGGCTTCTCCTCCCAGCTTCTGTCCGGGGTCAGGGTGTAGCTGTCTTTTGCCTCAAACCACAGCCCTCCCGGAAGCATGGCCCGCACTACATCAAAGTAGGTACAAAAGCACCGGCCCCGGAGAAACGCCGCCAGCTGGAGCATGGTGGGCGACAGCACCGGCTCCTCATCCAGCACCTGCTCCACCGGCTTGAGGTTTTCCTCCCGGCCTTCCCCCACCTCCAGCACCACCCCTTCCACCCGGCGGTTACTCCGGCTGAAGGGAACCATCACCCGGACACCGGGCTGCAGGTGCATGGAGGGAGGAACAAAATAGGAATAGGGCTTGTCAATGGCAAAAGTAGCCGCAGAAACAGCAATTCTTGCAATCATAAAGCCCCTCCTTGATTGGGTATTCTACCCGAAACTTATTTCTTGTATTCGTCCTTCAGGGTAGCTGCCAGCTGGCCGTCAGCCACTTCCCAGATGGCCATGGTCACAGGCTTCTCCGGCAGCTCCTCCTGCAGTTCCTCCGCACGGGCGGCAATGTCTCTTGCCCGCTGGGCAACCACGTTCACCAGCAGGTAACGGTTATCCACATTCTTCAGCATATCTGCAACAGGGGGGTACAACATAATCTCAATTCCTCCAAAATCTTAGTTTGCTTTTTCCGCAATAATCTGCAGTATTTCATCCACACAGGTATCCACCTGGTTATTGACCACCACGTAGTCGTATTTTTCCTGCTGGGCCAGCTCCCACCGGGCCCGGTGGAGCCGCAGCTCCATCTGCTCAGGGGAGGTATCTCCCCGGCCCCGGAGCCGCCGCTCCAGCTCCTCCATGGAAGGGGGGGCAATGAAAATCAGCACCGCTTCCGGGCAGGATGTACGCACCTGATAGGCGCCGTTGGGGTCTATGTCCAGAATCACATGACCTTTTTTCCGCTTCTCCTCCACCTGAGCCTTGGGAGTTCCGTAGGAATTGTTCATGTGGGCATCGTATTCCAGAAATTCGTCCTGGTCAATCATCTTCCGGAACTGCTCCTGGGTGACAAAGTAGTAGTCAACCCCTTCCTTTTCGCCGGGGCGGGGAGCCCGGGTGGTGGCGGAGACGGAGAAAATCAAATCCTTCCGCTTTTCCATCACCTTTGCCAGAACCGTACTCTTTCCCACGCCGGAGGTTCCGGAAATTACAAAAATACAGCCTTTATCCATTTTCTTCCCCCTGTGTCTGTGTCTTTTCACTCCAACGGCCCGCCAGAATCTCCGGGGTCAGAGCGCTGAGGATCACATGGTCCGTATCCATTAAAATCACCGATTTGGTTTTTCTGCCGTAGGAGGCGTCGATGAGCATGCCCCGCTCCCGGGCCTCCTGCACCACCCGCTTGATGGGGGCGGAGTCCGGCTCCAGCACCGAAAGCACCCGTCCGGCTGCAATCAGGCTGCCAAATCCGATATTGATAAGCTTCATTTCCATAGGCTTACTCGATGTTCTGGGTCTGTTCCCGGATTTTTTCCAGCTCGGCCTTGATGTCCACAACCACCCGGGCCAGCCGCACATCCGTGCACTTGGAGCCGATGGTATTGGCCTCCCGGTTCATCTCCTGGAGGAGGAAATCCAGCTTCCGGCCTACGGCGCCGCCGCCCTCCAGCATGGTGTTCATCTGGCTCAGGTGACTGCGCAGGCGGACGGTTTCCTCGTCCACCGCCACCTTGTCTGCGAAAATCGCCGCTTCCGTCAGGATTCTTCCCTCGTCAATGGCGGTATTCTCCAGCACCTCCCGGAGCTTGGCCTCCAGCCGGGCCCGGTAGTCCGCCACGGTCTGGCCGTTGCCGGCTTCCACCTGCTCCACCAGGTGCAAGATGGTCTGACCGCGGCTCCGCAAATCCTCTGCCATGGCCTTGCCCTCGGTGGTTCGCATGGCATCAAAACCTGCAAGGGCCTGGGAGACCACGCCCAGCAAGTCCTTTTGCAGCTGCTCCTCGTCCACCTGGGGCTTTTCCACCGCAAACACATCCGGCAGCCGGGAGAGCACCGACACGGAAATGTCGTCCTGCACCCCGTATTCCTTCACCATCTGCCCCATGGCTTCCAGGTATCCTTCCACCACTGGCTTGTTCAGGCTGATTTTGACTTCCTCGCCGCTTTCTGTCCGGAGGGTGACATACATCTCCGTCTTGCCTCTGGAAATGGAGGCCTTCACCGCCTGCTTCACCGCATCCTCGCAGAACGCCAGGTTTCTGGGCAGGCGCACGGAGCAGTCCAGGTAGCGATTGTTCACAGAGCGGATTTCCACGGTAAATTCTCTGCCGTTCACCGTCTCCACGGCACGGCCGTATCCCGTCATACTTTTAATCACTGCAAGATTCCCCTTTTCCAGATTTTATTCTTCCGTCAGGGTTGCTGTCACACTGGGGCTGCCCAGCACACCCACGTCTCCAAACTCTGCATCAAAAACCACTTCCGCCTTCAGCTTGATGGTGCCGGGTTCCGCACCGGTAAAGTCCACCACCACGGTCACATCATTGGCAGTAATGGCCTCCACCTGGGCCTTGGGGCCACGGATTTTGATTTCCAGATTCTGGGTGATAAACTCCACATTCAATCCCTCCGGAACGTTCCTGGCCTGGAACCGGCTGACCTGGAGGGTTTTGGTTCCCAGCTGGGGGAACTCCACCTTCACCTTCACCTCGTTGATGCCCGTTTCGTTGTTAATGCCCTCGGGAAGCTCCAGGGCAAAAACCTGCTCCGTATCCTTCTGAATCATGGCAAGATCGATGGTGCCAATTACATACTGGCTGTCCAGCTTCTCCAGCAGGCTCTCGCTGCCGGACACCATGATGCTGGAGGGGTCCAGGGTAATGGTACTGGTCTGGGCCGTGGCGCCGCCGCCGTCCTTTACCTCCACAACCAGTTGGATTTCCTTCACGCGCTGGATGGTCAGCACGATGTTCACCGCTTCGGCGTTGGTCTCAATCATCTGGGCATCCACCGGGTTGCCGTCCTTGTCGCACAGGGTGTAGGTAAACCGGTCGGAAATGGTCTGGGTCTTTCCGGACAAATCCACCTGGATTCTGGCGCTTTCAATCTGGTCCACCACCGGCTTGGGCCCGGTGACCCGGATGGTGGAGATATCCATTTCAATGTTATCCTTGTCGCAGATAAAGCCCTCCGGCACGGAGCCGATGTAGTCCACCACCACATTGACGGTCTTGTTGATCCGCTCCTCCACATCCAGCTCAATCTTGCCGGGGCTCTTGCTGATAATGCTCAAAGCATCCTCCCGGATGTTGCCGGGATAGGAGACAGTATAGTCCAGGGTGGCAGCCCCTGCCTCCCAGATTTTGGACACATCCGCAATCACCGTAATGTTGGAGGAGTTGAGGTTGTTCAAATCCGAGCGGTTGCCGGCGATTTTCAGGGTCACGGTGGGGGTATCCTCAGAGGCGATCATCAGCCCCCGGTTGGTCAGCTCTCCCTCCCCCTGGAATACCACGGGGATATTGTAGAAGGTAGCCTCAGAGCCGGGGCTTACCACCGTAATCACATACAGCCACAGGCCGAAGGCAACCGCCAGGGAAAACAGCGCGGTAAGTACCTTATTTTTCATCCTTATGGCCTCCTTTGTCCCACTTGTGGAGCTTCTGCCGCAGGGTTACCACCAGGCCTTGCTCCTGCTCCGGTTGGTCGTGGCACAGCTCGTTCCGCAGCAGCCGCTCCAGGGTCTGGGGTGCCAGGTGGCGCTTGAGCATACCGCCGATGGCCACGGAGATGGCCCCCGTCTCCTCGGAGACAATCACCACCACCGCATCGGAGTTTTCGCTCATGCCCACACCGGCCCGGTGCCGGGTTCCCAGATCCGCACTCAGCCGGTCACTCTCGGACAGGGGCAGCACGCAGCCGGCAGCGGCAATACAGCCGTCCCGGATAATCATAGCCCCGTCGTGGAGGGCGGCCTTGGGGAAGAAGATGTTGCGAATCAGCTGCTCGGAAACCTGGCCGTTGATGATGGTGCCGGTTTTGAAGTACTCCTCCAGCCGGCTGTCCCGGGCGAATACGATGAGGGCGCCCACCCTCTCCCGGCTCATCACCTCGCAGGCCCGCACCGTCTGGGCAATGATGGGAAGCATCTCCTCCTGGATTTTTTCCCCGGAGAAGAGCCGTTTCAGCTTTACGTTACTCAGGTGGTCAATCATCCGCCGCAGCTCCGGCTGGAACAGCACCACCAATGCCAAAAGGCCAATGGCCAGAAATTGATTGATAATGAAACGAAGGGTATATAGATTCAAAACCTCCGTCAAGGATGCCACAACCAGTATGGCAACCACAATCTTGGCAATTCTCCCGGTGCCCGTGGTACGCAGCAGCGGCAGCAGCCAATAAATCAGAAAGGCAACAATGATAATGTCCAGATAGTCTGTCCATTGCATTCTGCCCACTTGTTGGAACAAATTTTCAATGGCTTCCATGTCCTTTTCTGTTCCCCTTTCCGCCTGTTTTCAAAACAGGGTACACTTTCTGCATAACTACCCTATTATCCGTACCATTATAGCGGATTGGCGGATGGATAGCAATAGGTTTCACACATTTTTCATAAATTCCCGGAGAAAAATCAATCACCTTCCGGGGAGGTTCCCGTCCCGGAAGGTGATTGGCTCCTATATTTCTTCCAGAATGCACACCGCATGGCAGGACATTCCCAGTCCCTCCCCGGTAAAGCCCAGGTGCTCCTCGGTGGTGGCTTTCACATTGATGCAGTTCCGGGATACCCCCAAAGCCTCCGAAATGTTATTTTCCATCACCGGGATATAATCCTTCAGCTTGGGTCTTTGGGCAATCATGGTCACATCCACATTCCCTACCCGGTATCCGGCAGCGGCAATTTTCTTCTCCACCGCCTTCAGAAGCTCCAGAGAGTCTGCACCCTTGTAGGCCGGGTCCGTATCGGGGAAATGGCGGCCGATGTCCCCCAGAGCCGCAGCTCCCAGAAGGGCATCCATCACGCTGTGAAGCAGCACGTCCGCATCGGAGTGGCCCAGAAGTCCCAGTTCATAGGGAATCCTCACCCCGCCCAGAATCAGGGGGCGACCCTCTACCAGCTTATGCACATCGTATCCGTGTCCGATTCTCATACTTCCGCCTCCATAAACACCCGGGCAATCTCCAAATCCAGGGGGGTGGTGATTTTGATGTTTTTCTCCTCCCCTTCCACCATCTTCACCGACATTCCCAGAAGCTCCACGGCGGAGCTGTCGTCGGTGATGGGGAGCTTTTCCCGGTTTGCCTTTTTCAGGGCTCCCCGAATCAGGGCCTCGTCAAACACCTGGGGGGTCTGGATGGCCCGCAGCGTCTGCCGGGGAATGGTCTCTCCCACAAAGCCCTTGTTCTCTGACTTGATGGTGTCCTTCACCGGGATTCCCGGCACCGCTGCCCCAAAGCTGTGGGCAGCCCGGACAGTTCTGTCAATAAGAGGCTGGGACACCAGGGGTCTGGCACCGTCCTGAATGGCGATGAGCTTCACTTTTTTGGAAAGAGCCCCGATGCCTGCCTCCACGGAAGCCGCCCGGTCAGCGCCCCCGGGCACCACCTGGATTACCTTGGGAAATTCCCGGCACAGCTCCTCCATCCGGGGAATCAAGTCCTGCCGGGTCACCACCACAATCTCGGAGATGACCGGGCTTTCCTGAAAGGCCCGGATGGTTCTGGCCACCATGGGCTCTCCTCCCAGGGGGGCCATCACCTTGTCAATGCCCCCCATCCGGGTGGCAGAGCCTGCCGCCACAATCACTGCGCCGCAGTATTTCACCGGAATGATTTCACGCATTTTCGCTGCCGTCTGCCGCAAATCCATGGTTACAGCTCCTTTACAAGCTTTTTGAACACATTGCCCCGCTCCATAAAGTTCTTGAACTGGTCAAATCCGGCGCTGGCGGGGCTCAGCAGCACCACATCCCCCGGCTGAGCCTCCCGGGAGGCCGCCTCCACCGCCCGGTACAAATCACCGCACATGGCAATTTCGGGAGAACCTTCCCGATACTGAGGGGCTTGCACCACCGCCTGACGGATTTTCTCCGCCGTGGCGCCGTTGAGGTACAGCTTTTTTACATGGGCGCAGATGACCGGCCCCAGCACGTCATAGGGGATGTGCTTGTCGTAGCCGCCGGCAATCAGCAGCACCTTCTGGGAAAAGCTTTCCAGGCCGGCAATGGTACGGCTGGGAGAGGAGGCGATGGAGTCATTATAGTATTTTACCCCGTTTTTCACCACCACCAGCTCAATCCGGTGCTCCACACCCCCGAAGGTCTTTGCCACCTGGCGGATATTCTCGTCGGACACCAGTCCCTCCACCGCAAGAATTGCCGCCATATAGTTCTCGATATTGTGTACCCCCGGCAGAAGGATGTCCCGGGTATCCAGCACCTTCTCCCCGTCCCGGCAAATCCAGCCATCCTCCAGGGTTGCCCCGTTGTCCGTATGTCCCTGGCGGGTAAAGAACCGGGTCTTGCCCTTGCCCCGGAAGGGAGCGGTGATGGCATTGTCCCCGTTGACAATCAGCACACCGGTTTCGTCCTGGTAGCGGAAGATATTTTTCTTGGCCTCCACATACTCCTGCATATCCTTATGGACATCCAGATGGTTGGGAGCCAGGTTGGTGACCACCGCCACCTGGGGGCTTCTGTCCATATCCATCAGCTGGAAGGAGCTCAGCTCCACCACCGCCATGTCGCCGGCGGTCATGTGGGGAATTTCCGAAAGAAGGGGTGTACCGATGTTGCCCCCCAGCCACACCCGGTAGCCCTGGGCTTTCAGCATTTCGGAAATCAGGGTCGTGGTGGTGGTTTTTCCGTCGGAGCCGGTGACGGCAATAATTTTACAGGGACAAAGCTGGAAGAACACCTCCATCTCCGAGGTAACTTCCGCGCCGGAGGCTCTCAGGGCTTCCAGGGCAGGATTTCCCGGGTGCATACCCGGGGTGCGGAACACCACATCGGCGGAAAGCCCCTCCAGGTAGCTCTCCCCCAAGTGCAAGGTGCAGCCCAGCTTTTCCAGCTCCAGCACCTCCGGCTCCAGCTTCTCCCGGGGGGCACGGTCACAGCCGGTGACCTGGCATCCTGCCTGGAGCAGCAGACGCACCAGCGGCCGGTTGCTCACCCCCAGGCCCAGCACCAGAATTTTCTTATCTTTCAGTCCTTCAAAATACTGTGTAAATGTATCTGCCATAACAATCCCTCGTGATTCCCAAATTTCTGTTTCTCTATGCCCATAGTATATCCCCTGAGAAAAGATTTTGCAAGACATTTGACAATCCGCCGGGGATGGGGTAAAATAGCTTCCGGACCAGGTTGGACAGCCGCGGCCGGAACCCGAAAGGGTCCGGGTGAGGAAAGTCCGGGCTTCACAGGGCAAGGATAACGGGTAACGCCCGCCGGGGGTGACCCCAGGACAAGTGCAACAGAGATATACCGCCCTCTTCGGAGGGTAAGGGTGAAAAGGTGCGGTAAGAGCGCACCCTGCCCATGGAGACATGGGTTTTAAGATGTAAACTCTATCCGAAGCAACACCGTGTGTGGGACTTAAGGCTTGCCCGGCCGTCCCCAAGAGGTGGCTGGATCCCGGGAGCAATTCCGGGACTAGATAGATGGCTGTCAAAACAGAACCCGGCTTACAGACCTGATCCTCCCCCGGATTTCCGGGGGATTCTTTTTTACGGCAGTTATTGACATATGCCAGAAACAGCGCTACAATGGCATCATACCAGAAGAGAAAGGGGGCAATGTCATGGGTAGACCTGTAAAGTCCCGGCGGGTATGTCAGCTGCCGGAGTCCCTGGCCTTCTATCCCGAGACGCCGGGAGGGGGCGCTCCTGTGGTGCTTACCTTTGAACAGGTGGAGACCCTCCGGCTTATGGACTGGGAGGATCTGAGCCAGGAGGAATGTGCCCAGCTTCTGGGGGTGAGCCGGGCCACGGTGCAGAGCATTTACGCTCAGGCCAGAAAACGCATAGCAAAAGCCCTGGTGATGGGGCTGCCCATTCAAATTCAGGGGGGCTACTACCGGCTCTGTGCCGGCGGGGACTGTCCCTTAAACTGCTGCCCCAGGAAACAGGAAGCCTACAAATCAGAAAAAGGAGAACATACCATGAGAATTGCAGTCACTTATGAAAAGGGAGAAATCTATCAGCACTTCGGTCACACCGCTCAGTTCAAGGTTTACGACGTGGAAGGCGGTCAGGTTGTCAGCGCCCGGGTGGTGGACACCAACGGGCAGGGCCACGGTGCCCTGGCGGGGGTTCTTTCCGGCCTGCAGGTGGATGCCCTGATTTGCGGGGGCATCGGCGGCGGTGCCCGGATGGCGCTGGAGGAGGCTGGTATCCGGCTTTACGGCGGCGTCTCCGGGGATGCAGATGAGGCGGTAGCCGCTCTGCTGGAAAATAAGCTTTCCTACAATCCCGATGTGCAGTGCAGCCATCACGGACATGGAGAGGGAGAACATGGAGGGGACTGCCATGGCCATCATGGGGATAGCTGCCACGGCCATCATGGAGAGAATGGTCATGGCTGTCACGGAGAACATGACCATGAATGCCGCGGAAATCACGATCATGGCTGCCATCTTCGTTGATTAGAAATAAAAAAATCCGGAGGCGGGCGGGGGATTTACCGGTCTGTCCTGCCGGACTTTTTCCGATTCTGCGCAGGATGCCTTATGTCAGGCTTCTGCGCAGCAGCATCATATCATTTTTTGGAGTGTTCGTGTTGGCACAAAAACGGTGCTGTAAAAATCGGCAATCAGTGGGCGATCCCCGACAATGAGTCAAAACC
>OERS01000318.1_pt1 | contig 9263 bp, 2 predicted proteins | sample 1540071 | NCBI WGS metagenome assembly OERS01 (sample SAMEA3891878, study PRJEB23780) | metagenome | biome: terrestrial biome; feature: animal house; material: Caecal content | place: Italy | collected 2015-05-05 | reverse complement strand
TGTCGTCAGCTCGTGTCGTGAGATGTTGGGTTAAGTCCCGCAACGAGCGCAACCCCTATTGTTAGTTGCTACGCAAGAGCACTCTAGCGAGACTGCCGTTGACAAAACGGAGGAAGGCGGGGACGACGTCAAATCATCATGCCCCTTATATCCTGGGCTACACACGTAATACAATGGCCGTCAACAAAGGGAAGCGAAACCGCGAGGCGGAGCAAATCCCCAAAAACGGTCTCAGTTCGGATTGCAGGCTGCAACTCGCCTGCATGAAGCTGGAATTGCTAGTAATCGTGGATCAGCATGCCACGGTGAATACGTTCCCGGGCCTTGTACACACCGCCCGTCACACCATGAGAGTCGGGAACACCCGAAGTCCGTAGCCTAACCGCAAGGGGGGCGCGGCCGAAGGTGGGTTCGATAATTGGGGTGAAGTCGTAACAAGGTAGCCGTATCGGAAGGTGCGGCTGGATCACCTCCTTTCTAAGGAGACTTCCAAGTGAGCGAGACTTGCTTGGTAATGTCCTAAGGTCAGTACAAAGTGTTTTGACTCGATGCGTTATTCAATTTAGAGGGTACAGCGAAAGATGTACCTGAAAAGATGTGGAGCCTAAGATATGGGCCAATAGCTCAGCTGGCTAGAGCACACGACTGATAATCGTGAGGTCGATGGTTCGAGTCCATTTTGGCCCACCATTTAAAACTACTTGCTTTCAAAAGAAGCAGGCAGGAATGTGATGGAACAGGTAGTCAGGACTCGAAAGCCGGCGCTTGACAACATGCCGGCGGTATGTTGTAACCGGCGTGGCTTTTCCGCAGAAAAGCGAGCCCATTTTGGCCCACCACACAAAAAAGCGTGAAAGATCTGGGGGTTTAGCTCAGCTGGGAGAGCGCCTGCCTTGCAAGCAGGAGGTCAGCGGTTCGATCCCGCTAATCTCCACCACTTTCAAGAGATTGACTGAAATCGCAGTGAAAACTGAGATTTCATTGAGTCTCTTAAAAGGACTCTGCGATGCACCTTGAAAACTGAACATTGTTATTATGATGCAATTATGAGAAGGCAACAGTAAAGTATAGAAAAATTTAGGGTAAAATACAATTTTAGCTTAAACTTCTAACAGATGGAGCCTGCATAATTCAACAAATAGAGAACCAAATGATGGACGATTCTATTGGTTGATCTAGGAATAGATCAAGCTAATAAGAGCGCAAGGGGAATGCCTTGGCATCAGGAGCCGATGAAGGACGCGATAAGCTGCGATAAGCTTCGGGGAGCTGCAAATGAGCTACGATCCGGAGATTTCCGAATGGGGAAACCCACCGCAAGGTATCCTATACTGAACCAAATAGGTATAGGAGGGGAACCGCCTGAACTGAAACATCTAAGTAGGGCGAGGAAAAGACATCAACCGAGATTCCGCTAGTAGTGGCGAGCGAACGCGGATTAGGCCAAACCGGAGGTAGCAATATCTCCGGGGTTACGGACAGTCATTTCGTTCAAGATGCTTAGCAGAACGGCATGGGAAGGCCGGCCATAGAGTGTGAGAGCCACGTAAGCGAAAAGCAGATTGGATGAGACTGGATCCAGAGTACCGCGGGACACGAGTAATCCCGTGGGAAGTCGGGGGGCCCACCCTCCAAGCCTAAATACTACCTGATGACCGATAGAGGAGCAGTACCGTGAGGGAAAGGTGAAAAGAACCCCGGGAGGGGAGTGAAATAGTACCTGAAACCTTGTGCTTACAAGCAGTCAGAGCCCGTTAAAGGGTGATGGCGTACTTTTTGTAGAACGGTCCGGCGAGTTATGGTAACTGGCGAGCTTAAGGTATTGAGTACCGGAGGCGCAGCGAAAGCGAGTGTTAATAGCGCGAATGAAGTCAGTTGCTATAGACCCGAAACCAGGTGACCTAGCCATGACCAGGCTGAAGTGGAGGTAAAGCTCCATGGAGGGCCGAACCCACGTTCGTTGCAATGACCGGGGATGAGTTGTGGCTAGCGGTGAAATTCCAAACGAACTTGGAGATAGCTGGTTCTCCCCGAAATAGCTTTAGGGCTAGCGTGGAAAATGAGTTTCGCGGCGGTAAAGCACTGAATGGGCTAGGGGGCGATAAGCTTACTGAACCCTATCAAACTAAGAATGCCGCAGAAATGCTCTTCCGCAGTCAGACTGCGAGTAATAAGATCCGTAGTCAAAAGGGAAATAGCCCAGACCCACAGCTAAGGTCCCCAATACATGCTAAGTGGAAAACGATGTGAGATTGCGAAAACAACCAGGATGTTGGCTTAGAGGCAGCCACTCGTTCAAAGAGTGCGTAATAGCTCACTGGTCGAGTGATCTTGCGCGGAAAATTTAACGGGGCTAAGCATGTAACCGAAGCTTGGGAATATCCTATGGATATTGGTAGGGGAGCGTCGTGTACGGGGTGAAGTCGCACCGGAAGGAGCGGTGGACTGTACACGAGTGAGAATGCCGGAATGAGTAGCGAGAATTATGTGGGAATCATAATGGCCGAAAATCTAAGGTTTCCTGGGGAAGGTTCGTCCGCCCAGGGTTAGCCGGGAGCTAAGGCGAGGCCGCAAGGCGTAGTCGATGCACATACGGTAGAAATTCCGTAGCCGGTACAATTGTTAATCACAGTGACACATGGACGTAGCTCTACCGGGCGTTGGTTGCCCCGGGCGTAAGCGAGCCGAGTGAGGCGAAGTGAGTGAAGTCTGTGGCGAGAAAAGCTGTGTGGATTGGTTGTACTGCCCGTACCGCAAACCGACACAGGTAGATGAGGAGAGGATCCTAAGGCCAACGGGAGAAGGGTTGTTAAGGAACTAGGCAAATTGACCCCGTAACTTCGGGAAAAGGGGTGCCTACGAGAGTAGGTCGCAGAGAATTGGCCCAAGCAACTGTTTACCAAAAACACAGGTCTCTGCTAAATCGAAAGATGACGTATAGGGGCTGACGCCTGCCCGGTGCTGGAAGGTTAAGAGGAGGACTTAGGGAAACCGAAGGTCTGAATTGAAGCCCCAGTAAACGGCGGCCGTAACTATAACGGTCCTAAGGTAGCGAAATTCCTTGTCAGGTAAGTTCTGACCCGCACGAAAGGCGTAATGATTTGGGCACTGTCTCAACAGCCCGCCCGGCGAAATTGTAGTACCGGTGAAGATGCCGGTTACCCGCAACTAGACGGAAAGACCCCATGGAGCTTTACTGCAGCTTAATACTGAGATTCGGTAAATCATGTACAGGATAGGTGGGAGACTTGGAAGCATAGGCGTCAGCTTGTGTGGAGTCACCCTTGGGATACCACCCTTGGTTTGCTGGATTTCTAACCTGCGGCCGTGAATCCGGTCGGGGGACACTGTTAGGTGGGCAGTTTGACTGGGGCGGTCGCCTCCTAAAATGTAACGGAGGCGCTCAAAGGTTGGCTCAGCATGGATGGAAACCATGCAATGAGTGTAAACGTATAAGCCAGCCTGACTGCGAGACCGACGGGTCGAGCAGAGACGAAAGTCGGAGTTAGTGATCCGGTGGTATGTGAGTGGAAATGCCATCGCTCAACGGATAAAAGCTACCCTGGGGATAACAGGCTGATCTCCCCCAAGCGTCCACAGCGACGGGGAGGTTTGGCACCTCGATGTCGGCTCGTCGCATCCTGGGGCTGTATTCGGTCCCAAGGGTTTGGCTGTTCGCCAATTAAAGCGGCACGCGAGCTGGGTTCAGAACGTCGTGAGACAGTTCGGTCCCTATCTGTTGCGGGCGTAGGAGATTTGAAGGGAGCTGTCCTTAGTACGAGAGGACCGGGATGGACATACCTCTGGTGCACCAGTTGTACTGCCAAGTGCATGGCTGGGTAGCTACGTATGGACGAGATAAACGCTGAAAGCATCTAAGCGTGAAACTCCCCCTGAGATAAGATCTCCACTGAGGCTCGACGTAGACTATGTCGTTGATAGGTCAGGGGTGTAAGCACAGTAATGTGTTAAGCTGACTGATACTAATAAGCCGAAAGCTTGATCTGAAGCAGGCTCAGTGTTGGCCGGAAACGTAAATGTAACAAGTAGCAATGTTCAGTTTTGAGGGTGCGTCTTTAAGGGCGACCTAAAGTACAATGCACCTTTAGCTCAGTTGGTAGAGCAACTGACTCTTAATCAGTGGGTCCCGGGTTCGAGTCCCTGAAGGTGCACCATGGCCCGTTGGTCAAGTGGTTAAGACAGCGGCCTCTCACGCCGTTAACATCGGTTCGAATCCGGTACGGGTCACCAAAAGTACTTGACAGAAGCCGCGTTAAGTGCTATAATTGCCAGGCTGTTAGAAGCGCAAGCTTTTGACATAAAAGATGGTGAAGAGCCATCCACAAGAGTTGGTATTGATTGCAGCGAGGGTCCACCTGTTCCCATTCCGAACACAGAAGTTAAGCTCGCTTGCGCCGACAATACTTGGCGGGCGACTGCCCGGGAAGATAGGTAATGCCAACACAAAAAGCACCAAGAGAAATCTTGGTGCTTTTTCTTTCATCCGCAAAACGTGCCTGGGACAGTCCACCGGACTGTCCCCACGACACCGACAATCCTTGGCCTACCCGGAAAGCCAGATAATGCCAATACAAAGAATACCAGGAACAATCCTGGTGCTTTTTTTTTGCGAAAATGTACGAAATGCTATACTGGACTTCTGCCCTAAGCTGCTGCTTCCCCATTGGGGAAAGGGGAGCTTTTTACATATCTGCCCTGAATTTTTTGATGTGTCCGACTTTTGTAAATCGTTTGGGGGGTTGAAATTTTCATTTTTTCACATTAAAATATAGAATAACACATATTTCTGCCTGGGACAGTAGCGATATTACAGGATTTGGTAAGCGTAAATGCATACAGACAGCCTTCAGAATCAGCTTCGGATGTGTCACGGGCCTATGGATATAGACAGAAACAGGAGAAAATCATGGAAAAAATCTATCTTGCCGGTATTGATGTGGGCTCCACCACGGTGAAGCTTGTGATTTTGGATTCCCGGCAAAACCTTGTATTTGGTAAGTACCGCAGGCACCATGCCCATACCCTGGATGTGGTGGCCCAACTGCTCCAGGAGGCAAAGGAAAGCCTGGGGGATTGTGAGCTGCGTATAAAGACTACCGGCTCCGGTGCCATTAACCTGGGAAAGGCCCTGGGCATTGGGTTTGTCCAGGAGGTGGTAGCGGTAGCTACGGCTCTGCAGACGGTTGCACCCCAGACAGATGTGGCAATCGAGCTGGGAGGCGAGGATGCGAAGATCATCTATTTTAGGGGTGGTCTGGAGGAAAGAATGAATGGCGTCTGTGCCGGTGGTACAGGCTCTTTTATTGACCAAATGGCGGCGCTGCTGCAAACGGATGCGGAAGGACTAAACCAGGCAGCCTCCCACTATGAGCATATCTACCCCATTGCCGCCCGGTGCGGTGTGTTTGCCAAGACGGACATTCAGCCCCTGATTAACGAAGGCGCCACCAAGGAGGATCTGGCAGCCTCTGTTTTGCAGGCGGTGGTGAACCAGACCATCTCCGGTCTGGCCTGCGGAAAGCCTATCCGGGGCTGTGTTGCCTTTTTGGGCGGCCCCCTTCACTTTATGACGGAGCTGAAGAAGGCCTTTATCCGCACGTTGAAGCTGACTCCCGAGAACGTGGTGGACCCGGAAAATTCCCACCTGTTTGCCGCCATGGGCGCAGCCCTGGAGTCTGGGGATGCCCAGCCCCGCCTCATCGGGGATTTGATTGATACCCTGGCAAAGGGCGTCACTATGGATTTTGAAATCAAGCGGCTAGAGCCCTTGTTCGATACGGAGGAGGCTTATGAAGCCTTCTGCAACCGTCACCGGAAGGCGGTGGTTGCCCGGGGCGACCTGGCCTCCTACCGGGGCAAGTGCTTCCTGGGTATTGACGCCGGTTCCACCACAACCAAAATGGCCATCATTGGCGAGGAAGGACAGCTGCTGTTTTCCTTCTATGACAGCAACCAGGGCGACACCATCAAGGCTGCCCAGAAGGCCCTCACTGCCCTGGCGGACAACCTTCCGGAGGGGGCGCAGATTGTCCGGGCCTGCTCCACGGGCTATGGGGAGAGCCTGCTGAAAACCGCCTTCCAGCTGGAGGAGGGAGAGGTGGAGACCATCGCCCATTGCACCGCCGCCACCTTCTTTGACCCCCAGGTGGACTGCGTTCTGGACATCGGCGGTCAGGATATGAAGTGCATCAAGCTGAAAAACGGTGCGGTGGATACCATCTTGCTGAATGAGGCCTGCTCCTCCGGCTGCGGCTCCTTTATTGAGAATTTTGCCTCCGGCCTGAACTACACCGCCGCCGCCTTTGCCAAGGAAGCCCTTTTCGGGGAGCATCCTGTGGATCTGGGAACCCGGTGTACGGTGTTTATGAACTCCAATGTGAAGCAGGCCCAGAAGGAGGGAGCATCCGTTGCGGACATTTCCGCCGGACTTGCCTACTCCGTCATCAAGAACGCCCTGTATAAGGTCATCAAGCTGACGGACGCCCGGGACCTGGGACGGCACATTGTGGTCCAGGGCGGTACCTTCTACAACCAGGCGGTGCTTCGTGCCTTTGAGAAAATCGCCGGGGTGGAGGCCATCTGCCCGGATATCTCCGGTATCATGGGTGCCTTCGGCGCAGCCCTCATTGCCCGGGACCGGTACACCGGCCAGGAGCCTACCATGCTGCCCCTTACGGACATTTTGCAGCTTACCTGCAAAACCTCCACCGCCCGTTGCGGCGGCTGCACCAATAACTGTATGCTCACCATCAACCGCTTCCCCGGCGGCCGCCGCCATATCACCGGCAACCGCTGTGAAAAGGGCGCCGGTGTTCACCGGGAGGCCAAGGCCGGGAACATGGTGGAATACAAGCGGCAGCGTCTGTTTGACTATCCCAATCCCAGCAGCACCCCCAGGGGCACCATTGGCATCCCCCGGGTGCTGAATATGTACGAGAATTTCCCCTTCTGGGCCACATTCTTCCAGAATCTGGGGTTCCGGGTGGTGCTTTCTCCCTTCTCTGACCGGTCTATGTACCAGCTGGGTATGGAGTCCATCCCCTCGGAAAGCGAATGCTACCCTGCCAAGCTGGCCCACGGCCATGTCCAATGGCTGATTGACAGCGGCATCCAAACCATCTTCCACCCCTGTGTGTTCTATGAACACCAGGAGACCCCCGGCGCCCAAAACCATTTCAACTGTCCCATCGTTGTATCCTATGCGGAAAACCTGAAAAACAACGTGGAGCCGGTGACCCAGGGACAGGTGCGGTACCTGCGGCCCTTCCTGGCCTTTACAGACCTCAAAACCGTTACCCACCGGCTGGAACAGCTGTGCCGGGAGGAGTGGGGCATCCCTGCCGCCCAGGTGCGTCAGGCGGCCCAGACGGCCTGGCAGGAGCAGGGCAGAGCCAAGCAGGACATCCGGGACAAGGGCAGACAGCTTCTGGAGGAGATGGAGGCTCAGGGAGGCCGGGGCATCGTGCTGGCAGGCCGTCCCTATCACATCGACCCGGAAATCAACCACGGCATCCCGGAGATGATTACCTCCTACGGCCTGACGGTATTCACGGAGGACAGCCTGCCCATCGACTTCACCCCCCAGCGTCCCCTGCGGGTGACGGACCAGTGGGTGTACCATTCCCGGCTTTATACTGCGGCGGAATTTGTAAGCCGCCGGGAGAATCTGGAGCTGATTCAGCTCAACTCCTTTGGCTGCGGTCTGGATGCGGTGACCACCGATGAGGTATGCGAGATTCTGGAAAAGGCCAATAAGCTTTATACAGTACTGAAAATCGACGAGGTGAGCAACCTGGGCGCCGCCCGGATTCGGCTGCGGAGCCTGCTGGCTGCCATGAATCAGCGGAAGCGTCAGGGCGTTGCCATCGTCCGGGAAACCACCCCCTATCACCGGGCGGAGTTTACCCGCCAGATGTTCCGGGAGGGCTACACCATCCTGGCACCCCAGATGAGCCCCATCCACTTTGATTTGATTATTGGGGTGTTCCGGAAATTTGGCTATAACATTGAGCTGCTGAAAAACGACAACCGGAACGCCATCGATACGGGCCTGAAATTTGTAAACAACGATGCCTGCTTCCCGGCCATCACGGTGGTGGGGCAGATTATGGATGCGGTGCTGTCGGGCAAGTACGACACCAACAAGCTGGCCATCATTATGACCCAGACCGGCGGCTGCTGCCGGGCCAGCAACTATGTGGCCTTTATCCGCCGTGCCCTGGATAAGGTGGGCCTGTCCCACATCCCGGTCATCTCCCTGAACATGAACGGCATGGAGAAAAACGAAGGCTTCAAGCTGCCTCTGGGACTGCTGGCGGCAGCGGCCAAGGGCATCGTGTACGGAGATTTGTTCATGCGCTGCCTGTACCGGGTTCGCCCCTATGAGGAAAAGCCCGGCTCTGCCAACCGGCTCTATGAGTACTGGAAGCAAATCTGCATAGACAGCCTGACAGGAAAGGACAAGTCCCGAAGCTATGAGAGCCTTTGCCGGGATATTGTAAACGCCTTTGATACCCTGCCCATTCAGGAGGGACTGCGGAAGCCCCGGGTGGGCATTGTGGGAGAGATTCTGGTGAAATATATGCCCCTTGCCAACAATCATCTGGTGGAGCTGCTGGAAAAGGAAGGGGCAGAGGCCGTGGTGCCGGATCTGATGGACTTTATGAACTACTCCCTGTATAACGGTGAGTACAAGCACCAGTTCCTGGGCACCAGCTGGACCACGGAGGCCACGGCGGAGATAGGCATCCACGCCATTGCCATGCTGCGCCAGCCGGCAATCCGGGCCCTGAAAAACAGTAAGCGGTTTGAGCCGCCTATGGACATCCGCCAGGTGGCGGAGCTGGCCAAGCCCTTCCTGTCCCTGGGCAACCAGTACGGCGAAGGCTGGTTCCTCACAGGAGAGATGGCGGAGCTGATTACCACCGGCGTTCCCAACATTGTGTGCATCCAGCCCTTTGCCTGCCTGCCCAACCATGTGGTGGGAAAGGGTGTCATCAAGGCCCTGAAAACCGCCTATCCCCAGAGTAACATCATCGCCGTGGACTATGACCCGGGCGCCAGCGAGGTAAACCAGCTGAATCGTATCAAGCTGATGCTATCCACCGCCCATAAAAATTTAAAAGATGAAACCGAAGAAAACGCTTCCTAAGAAAAGAGTTCCGGTTACACCTTCTCAGGTGTCCGGAACTCTTTTTATGTCCATGGACTTTTTACCTTTTTGCTCTTGCCCGTACAGCGGC
>OERS01000317.1_pt1 | contig 9280 bp, 8 predicted proteins | sample 1540071 | NCBI WGS metagenome assembly OERS01 (sample SAMEA3891878, study PRJEB23780) | metagenome | biome: terrestrial biome; feature: animal house; material: Caecal content | place: Italy | collected 2015-05-05 | reverse complement strand
ATAATATATAAGCTATCAGCTTTTTGGAAGGGGGTTGCCTATGCAAAATGTGTGGAAGAAAATAAAAGAAAAATGGCTGGACTATTGGCAGGACGATATGCTGGATAGAACCAAAACGCACTTAAGTCAATATGATAAGCGCTCTTTACTTTATGGCGGGTTTATGGTCGGTATTACGACTGTCCTTCTTTGCTCACTCGGCATCTTTATCGGTAATTCATGGGCAGATAAACGAAATGATAAGGCTATGGAAGAGATTCTATGGACACTTGCTGCCTATATGGCACTGGCAACAGAAGATGAGTATGAGCAAATAGCCCAGACCATTCGGAACGATTTGGTCTACAGCCAATATGGCCAAGATGTTGAAAATCTTATTCAGTACATACCAAATACCGCAGATGGCTGCTGTTTGGAATGTGACAGCTACATGAATCGTATTCACCTTGTTTTCTTAAATACTGGGGAAACTTATGGATTAGATGTGTTTGATTCTTATGAGCCTATTGAAAATCAGCGAAACAATAGCAGTACACAAATAAACTTTGGATATGATGAAATCAGCGAAGCACACATCACGATTATGAAAAGTCCAAACAGAAACAGTGGTTCAGCCGATATTGATTCTGGCCGGGGAATCGTGAGCGCCCACAAAATGAAAAGCTATTTTTGTGATGATTGTATCCATGACATATTGGAAGCCGTTGAGGATGTGTTTTTAGACGAGGCCGTCATCTTTGATGCTGAAGAAAAGAAGTTTTATCCAATAACAGAAGGAGATTTACAAATTGGAGACTATGAATTACATACATACTATAGAAACAGCGGTTATACTATCGACATAAAATACATCGGGAACTGAGATAGAATTTTTAATATACGAGACAGAGCAGGCCTTCTGGTAAAACGATTGCGGTAATTTTACAAAACGACTGGGGTAATTTTAGATCACACCCAGCCGTTTTTTGATTCAGAGTTAACAATTCTTGAAAGAGATTCCCCTGCGAATATTGAACCCAATCTGTTCTATATCTTTTTTCAACTGATCAGAAAATAGCTGTCAGCGCTCCTACCGCAAGACAGGCAGGCAGACCAAGAGCCATGCCAATACAGGACTGTCTGATATGAAAACGATAATCCCTGTATTCTTCCATATCCTCTGTCCCCGGTATCCTCACCTTTTTAGAATGGCAGAACCAAAGGCAGTCAAGAATAAGCGCGTCATACCAGTCGATGATCAGCCAGATCAGGTAAGAATCCCGAAATCCTTTCCAGAACGTATTTGCTCCATTAAACTGTTTCAGAATAAAAGCAAAGACAAACACAAAAACAAGCAGTGCGGTTCCTTTCCGAATGATGTCCGCCCTTGTAATGGCAGAGGAGCATAAAGAAGTATTGCGAAAATACTAACCTATGCCAAGTGAACGGGAAATATGAAACCTCTATGTGAATGGACGAACCATTTGCATAGAGGTTTTCTTTTGCTTCTTAAAATTTTTCAGCGTCCGCAGGACGCGCAGCCGTCACCGAATGGGGACGATCTTGGGGGCTTGGGGGGAATCCCTCAACAAGCATTTTGGCCGGTGCAATCCGGCCAAAATCGCAAAACATGTATATGTTTGCATTGCTTGCCCATTTGTACAAGACCTATTTTATAAGCCTTCGGTATTCTCGTGGTAATAATCCAGTAACACGCTGGAATTGTTTTGCAAAACTTTCCGGCCGATCATATCCAACCGCTTGTGCGATCTCTGCGATGCTTAATTCTGTTCCCATAAGGAGGTGCTGGGCCTGTCCAATCCTTTTCTGCAAAATATAATCATAGAGCGTACAGCCGAAACATTCCTTAAAGGCAGCTTTTAACTTCGTCTGCCCCATAAAAGAAATGCGACACAATCTCTCAATCGGAACAGAAAAGGCATAATGGTTATCCAGATAAGCCGCAACTGCGGAAAGGTTCTCCTGATCCTGCTCTGTCAGATGCAGCTTCTTTTTCTTCTCCTGGTTGCTTTTAGCCCGCTCCATAATTAAAGAAACCGCTTCTAATATTTTGCCTTCATAAAACATCTTTGCCGTAAGACCCGTTCCCCGGTATCCTTCGATTTGCTTTAGCAGAACAATCAATTCAGGGAAATCCGTTCCGATCTGCATTTTACGAAATGCTTCGCTGGGATCAATGTATTCTCCTGGAAATTTCTGCTGCAAATACCGTTGATAAAACTCCGGCATGATCGTAAAACTGATACTCTGCAAAGGAATATTCTTATGATAAATCGCCTGATACACCCTGCCTGCCTGCCCGATTTGTGCTTGTAAACTGTTAGGAGAAAGCTGGCGGTAAGGATGAAATTCTTCACCTGACACAGAGGTGTAATAAGTAACAGACAAAAATTCCGGTTCTGGACACTCTAACATAATGTCATCGAGAAAAAGAAAATCTCTGATGGTGATTTCAAACATATTTTCATAAAAATAGACCCAAAAATGTCCTTGCCCCTTATCTGCCTGTAAAGTGTAACAGGTAAATTCATTATAAGGCTGCCTGTGTTCGTTATCTAAAAAGAATCCTCCATCAGAAAGCATGGAATGATACATTTCTTTTAGATGTTTCATTATCGTCACCTATAAATACGCCGTTTGGACGAACTTATACGCCGATACGACGCTCCTTTCCAAAATCCATTGTGAAAGCAAAAGTCTCGTACTATACTTAGAAACGGTGATTAGTTAGAGCTAACCACTTGATATTGTAGCACATACCTGTTGTTTTCACAAGGTAAAGGAGGTGAAAATATGCGGATGAGATTTAAGGCGTCAATGCCGGATCCCCGCATTTTAATTATACAGATTGTCGTGGTGGCGGTATTGGCATCGGTATTTCGGAATCTGCTCGCATTATTTCTTTTAGTGCTGATTGTAGATTTCCTGCTGTTACTTCAATGCGGGTGGGCGGTATTCTGGAAAAACCTTCTGTCCTATGCCGCTATGCTGCTGATACTGTTTGCGCTGCAAGAAATATACATTCCGATTATTTCGGATTTGTTTCCGCTTTTCCTTTTGTTGATGGCGAGGCTATATCCGGCGTATTTGGCAGTGAGGGTTCTGATTGAAAAAGCACCAATGGATGAACTGCTTTTCTCATTGGAAATCTGGCGTGTTCCAAAATTAGTGTTGATCCCGTTGGCAGTTATTTATCGTTACATACCAACGATATTGAAAGAGATCGGATACATTCGGGAAAGCCTTAAAATGCGGAATCTCCATTCCTCTATGTGGGATAAGGTATGCCATCCGATGCAAAATGCAGAAAACTTTTTTGTGCCGCTTTTATATCGCAGCGAAAAAATTTCGGAAGAATTGTCTGCCGCTTCAATCTGCAAAGGGCTTAGCACAAAAAGAAAACGAACGTGCTGCACGAAAGTGAAACTAAGGGTAACAGATTCTATCTACTTGCTTTGTGTTGCGCTCCTTGCGGCAGGTTTAGCATTTATCAACTATCATGTGATTTTACTTTAGATGGGAAGGAGGCATAAGCATGAACCAGCCTGTCATTGAATTTTCAAACTTTAGTTTTACCTATCATAATGCTGACTCAGAAAGTCTGACAGGGATTGATTTCATCATTCGTAAGGGTGAATTTATCCTTTTGACAGGACATAGCGGCTGTGGCAAGACCACATTGACCCGCTGCATAAATGGGCTTATCCCGGATTTTTTCGAGGGGGACCTTTCAGGGAAATGCCGCGTTTGCGGTATGGATATTGCAGAACATGAAACAGGTGAGTTTTCACCGCTGGTCGGTTCGGTATTTCAAGACCCACGTTCTCAGTTTTTTACACTTCATGTTAAAACGGAAATTCCGTTTCCAAGCGAAAACCTGGGAACACCTATGGATAAAATGCAGGAGCAATATGAAAAAGCGGTGGACGTTTTACAAATTCAGGGCTTGCTCGGAAAGAGCATTTTTGACCTTTCCAGCGGCGAAAAGCAGAAGGTAGCCATTGCGTCCATCTATATGGTGGGAGTCGGAATTTATGTCTTAGACGAACCATCGGCCAATCTGGATTCGGAGGGTACAGAGCAGCTTCGTCAAGTATTAAAATCCCTCAAAGAGCAGGGCAACACCATCATCATTTCGGAGCATAAGCTCTACTACCTCAACGGGCTTACGGATCGTGTGCTGATTATGAAGGATGGAAAAATTGATAAAGAGATGGACGGCAGGGATTTTGACCGGCAGACAGCGGAATGGTTTACAAGGCATGGCCTGCGAAAATCCGATCTTGCACTGATTACACCAAAAGCCTACTACCCTGTAAAGGGAGATGTCTCCATTCAGATAAAGAATTTATCCTTTGGTTATCCAGGGAAACCCCTGTTATGGCATGATGTTACTTTCTCTGCTCATGGTGGCGAGATCATCGGTATCATTGGAAAGAACGGAGCCGGGAAAAGCACACTGATCCGAACACTTATGGGCCTTGAAAAGCAAAAGACCGGAAAAATTTCTATCAACGGAAGTTATTCCGGCAAGCAGCAGCGGCGAAAAAAATCTTTCTATGTCATGCAGGATGTAGATTATCAGTTATTTGCCCCGAATGTATTGGAGGAAATGCTGATGGGTACGAAAAAGACAGAGGCAGAAAAAGAACAGGCCATTTGCAAGTTAGAGAATTTGGGATTGGGAAAATTCTTGAAAAGACATCCAACAGCTTTATCTGGCGGACAAAAACAGCGGCTTTCTATTGCATTGGCAGAAATGAACCGTTTACCGCTTCTCTACCTTGATGAACCGACCAGCGGACTGGACGCAGAGAATATGAAGATTGTCCAGACTGAAATAAAAAAGCTGGCTGAAGGTGGCGCGTGTGTGTTTGTCATTACCCACGATTATGAATTTGCCGCAGAGCTTTTTTCTTCCCTTCTTCTTTTACAGGAGGATGGTACGATACAGTATCTTTCCCCTGATAAGTACAAGCCGGAAAACCTGGCTCAATATTTTCAAATTTCATTCTAAAAAAGGAGTGTGTCGCTATGAGAAATCAAACAAAAGAAAGTCGTAGATTGAAGGATTTAATCCGAATTGGCGTTTTCAGTGCGCTGTGGGTTGTGATTGGCTTCCTGGTGGCCTTTACGATTGGTTTTTTTCCACCAATTTTATTGGTTCTTCCCTGTGTCCTCGGAATTATCGGTGGGATTGTCTATGTTGTCATGTTATCAAAGCTGACAATCCCAGGTGGTATTTTAATCAGTTCATTTCTGCTGGGTATCTGCCTGTTTACGATGGCCCCTTATGGCATGATGTTCTTCTGCACTGTGGCTGGCGGTGTGATCGGAGAAATCCTTTATAGTGTTTTGGGGAGGCGTACAACCAAAGCAACGATGGTAGGTTCCTCCTTCGCTTTGGTAGGGCTGGCTCTCGGTGAATACATACCGTTCATCTGGATGCAGGACGCCTATCGTTCCATGCTGGTGAATGATGATTCCGGCCTTCTGGAAATTGCTGAATGGTGCATGAATATCGTTTCTGTTCCGGTCATGATTGTGCTGTGCGTGGCAACGGTTATCCTCACCTGTCTGGGCGTGCTTTGGGGAAATAAAATAGTAAAAAAACGTCTTTCCAATGCGGAATAGGCGGCAAAAAGGAGGTGAGGATTATGAGCAAAGAAAAAAAGCAAAAGACAGGCATCCCGCGTTTGCTGGAGATGGCTGGACAACGAAAAACTCTGATGATTGTCGGGGCTTCGCTTTCGACGATTGCGGCTTTGTTTCAGTTAGCTCCCTATCTGGCAGTTTATAAGGTTATGACGGAGCTTCTGCGTAATGCCGCAGATATTAGTCAGGTGGACACTTCCTATATGACTTTTTGGGCTTTATTCGGAATTGTCGGGTTGGTAATCTGCTATGTGTTTATGTATGTAGGCGGCATGATCGGTCATATCGCGGCTTATCGTACCCTCTATGGAATCCGTGTAAAGCTGTCCGAACATATCAGCGGATTGCCTTTGGGGTGGTTCAGCCGTAACTCTATCGGTAAGGTAAAGCAGATTGCGGAGCAGGATGTGGAACAGATTGAACTTTTCATCGCCCATCAGTTCCCGGATATGATTAGTACCATTGCTGTGATTGTATTTATGGTCATTGTGATGTTTAGCCTGAATATCTGGCTGGCCCTTGCCTGCATCCTGCCGATTATTGTCGGGTTTGTTGTGCAGTTCTCCTTTATGTTCGGCTCTAAGGCAAAAGAAGGTCTGAAGGAATATTACGATGCAATGGAAAATATCAACACATCATCGGTTCAGTATGTGCGGGGGATGCCTTCCATCAAAATTTTTGGTCAGACTGTGCGCTCTTTCCGAAAATTCTATGATGATATTATTGCCTACCGTGATATGACAACGAAATATGCGGATAACTATGAACCTTGTTATGTCCTGTTCCGTGTATTTGTACTTTCACTTTCCGCATTTATCATCCCTGTGGGGATGTTGTTTCTTACAGGAAATCCGCAGAATATGGCATTTGCCATGACATTGCTGTTCGTCTTGATCTTTGCACCGGGAATTGCAACACCTGTGTTTAAGTTTAACAGCTTCGGTTCCAGCTTCAACAATATCAATGAAGGTGTGCGGCGCATTGACGAAGTGTTAAGCACAAATGAGGTAAAAGAACCTGAAATCAGTAAAAAGCCCAATGAATATACGATTGAATTTCACAATGTATCTTTTTCTTATGAGGATGGGCCAAAGGTCTTAGATCATGTGAGTTTTACTGCCGATCAAGGAACAATAACGGCTCTTGTAGGGCCTTCCGGTTCTGGTAAATCAACGATTGCACAGCTTATTCCACGGTTTTGGGATGTACAGGAAGGCAGCATAACGATTGGCGGCATAGACATCCGGGATATGAGAACGGAAGATTTGATGAATACCATGTCTTTCGTATTTCAGGACTGCTTTCTGTTCTCCGATACGCTCTATAACAACATTGCTGTAGGAAAACCCGGCGCTACAAGAGAAGAAGTCTATGCGGCGGCAAGGGCAGCACAATGCCATGAGTTTATTGAGAAGCTGCCCCAGGGTTACGATACCTTAATCGGGGAAGGCGGTGTTTATCTATCAGGAGGCGAGGAACAACGTGTTTCTGTGGCAAGAGCGATCTTGAAAAATGCTCCGATCCTGATTCTTGATGAAGCAACCGCCTATGCTGATCCAGAGAATGAATTTCAAATGCAGTTGGCATTACAAGAACTGATTAAAAACAAGACAGTATTGATTATTGCTCACCGGCTGATGACCATTCGGAACGCCAATAAGATTATGGTCATCAATCATGGAAAAATAGAAGAAACAGGAACCCATGACCAACTTCTGGCAAATGAAAGAACCTATCATAAGATGTGGGCGGCCTACACAGCTTCGTCCGATTGGGAACTGAAAAAAGGAACAGATAAGGAGGTGGCAAAGGCATGAAAAAGACAAATCCTATTTATCAGGTGACGGCGGGAAATCCAAAGAAACTGAAAAAGCCGGTGATCTGGACGGTTGTTACCAATATAAATCTGTTTTCTTTTATGTTCCTGGCACTGTTTGTTATCACGATATATTCCTTCTTTGCCGGGGATGCCGGTTCGCTGGATATTAAGACCTTATGGCTTTCATGGGGAGGCATTTTAGCGACTTCCGTTGTGGTATATATTTTGGAGCGCAAGGCTACTCATGCTACCTTCCATGACGGTTACGCAACCAGCGCGGACGGGCGTATCCGCCTCGCAGAGCATATCCGCAAATTGCCTTTAGGTTTTCTGATGAGCAAGGACTCCGGCGAATTGGGAAATACCATGATGAATGATTTTAGCCAGATTGAGGAAGGCGTTACCCACATTTTGCCGCAGCTTATCAGTGGTATCATCGTCGCATTTCTGGCTTTGTTCGGAATGGCTTTTGCTGATTGGCGTATGGCACTGGCTATGTTTGCCGGACTTCCTGTGACCTTCTTAATCCTTTGGGGTGTCCGTGTGATTGACCGCAAGCGCGGTGCTGCACATACAAAAGCAAGAATTGAACAAACGAACCGCTTGCAGGAATATCTGACCGGAATGAAGGTAATAAAAGCATATAACCTGCGGGGGGCGAATTTCAAAAAGCTGGAGCGGGCGTTCTACAATTTTATGAAAGAAAGCATTAAGCTGGAAGGTGTGTCTGGCCCGTTTTATCTGATAGCAGTTGCGTTTTTACAGATCGGGCTTTCCATGATTACAATGGCCGGTACTTATCTGCTTCTTGGAGGAACTCTGGAGCTGCCAATGTTTATCATCTTCCTTTTAGTCGGTTCCCGTGTATTTGATCCGTTGGTGAGCGCAATTACTCAGCTCCCTGTATTTACTTATCAGGCTGCGGCGGGAAAGCGCATTGTAGATTTACTGGAAGAACCAACCATGCAGGGCGAAGGAGAAGCCCCGAAGGATCACGATGTTATCTTTGAAAATGTCACCTTCGGTTATGGGGAGGATGTTGTCCTTCACAATGTCAATGCGAGTTTCCCGAAAGGAACTATGACAGCGATTGTCGGACCTTCTGGCAGCGGAAAAAGTACAATGCTACGGCTGATTGCCCGGTTCTATGATCCACAGAATGGTATTGTTCGTTTTGGAGGTGTTGACGAAAAGACGGTTGACCCGGAAAAACTGATGTCTAAAATATCTGTGGTCTTTCAGGATGTATATTTGTTCCAGGATACCATCGGCAACAACATCCGCTATGGCCGGGAAAATGCCACGCAGGAAGAAATTGAAGCAGCCGCAAAACTGGCTCATTGTCACGACTTCATCATGGCTCTGCCGGATGGCTATGACACAATGGTTGGAGAAGGCGGCTCCACGTTGTCAGGTGGTGAGAAACAGCGAATTTCTATCGCCCGCGCAATTTTGAAAGACGCCCCTGTACTGCTGTTAGATGAAGCAACTTCCTCCCTTGATCCGGAAAATGAAGTGGAGGTTCAGCAAGCCATCGAAGAACTCGTGAAAGACCGTACTGTGGTAATGATCGCCCATAAATTGAAAACGATTGCTGGAGCAGATCAAATCATTGTATTGGATCAGGGCGAGGTAAAAGAAGTAGGTACACATAAAGAACTAATGGATAATCATGGTCTATATCGGCATTTGTGGGATATTCAGCAGACCACAGCCGGTTGGCAAATCAATTAGGAGAAATATTTATGAAACTTCATGCGTCCGGGGAGGACTATCTGGAAACCATCCTTGTTCTCCAAAAGAAAC
>OERS01000314.1_pt1 | contig 9307 bp, 8 predicted proteins | sample 1540071 | NCBI WGS metagenome assembly OERS01 (sample SAMEA3891878, study PRJEB23780) | metagenome | biome: terrestrial biome; feature: animal house; material: Caecal content | place: Italy | collected 2015-05-05 | reverse complement strand
TCTGAGCCGGTGTTCTGATATAATGAATTCTGCAAAAATAATGAGAGGAATATACATTATGGATATCAACCAGAAACTGACGGAAGAACTTGGAGTAAAGCGCTGGCAGACAGACGCGGCGGTGAATTTGATTGACGAGGGCAATACGATCCCCTTTATTTCAAGATACAGGAAGGAAGTAACCGGCTCGCTCAACGACGAGCAGCTTCGAAAGCTCCACGAACGATTGGTCTATTTGCGAAATCTGGAGGAGAAGAAAGAACAGGTGCTCTCAAGCATTGAGGAGCAGGGAAAACTGACGGAGGAGCTGAAGTCACAGATTCTTGAGGCACAGACACAGGTGGCGGTGGACGACTTGTATCGCCCGTATCGGCCGAAACGGCGTACGAGAGCGATCATCGCCAAGGAGAAGGGACTGGAGTCATTTGCCGCTTTTATCATGCTTCAGCAGGCACAGGAGCCGTTGGAGAAGACGGCGGCTGAATATATTTCAGAGGAAAAAGGCGTAGAGACGGCGGAAGAAGCCATACAGGGAGCGATGGACATCATCGCGGAGAGTATCTCGGACAACGCGGAGTATCGCAGCTGGATCCGCAGGCTGACTATGCAGAAAGGAAAGCTGCTCTCTGTTGCGAAAGACGCGGAGGCAGAGTCTGTGTACGAGATGTACTATGAGTTCGAGGAGCCGGTATCTAAACTGGCGGGACACCGCATTCTTGCTTTGAACCGGGGGGAGAAAGAGAAATTTCTGACTGTGAAAGTGGAAGCACCCGAGGAAGATATCTTGCGGTATCTGGAGAAGCAGACCATCCGTAAGGAAAATACGTACACATCACCGGTGCTAAAAGAAACTGTGGCAGACAGCTATGAGAGGCTGATCGCTCCAGCGATCGAGAGGGAGATCAGGAATGAACTGACAGAACGGGCAGAGGACGGAGCAATCGAAGTGTTTGGAAAGAATCTGCATCAGCTCCTTATGCAGCCGCCCATTGCCGGGAAAGTGGTTCTTGGATGGGATCCGGCGTTCCGTACCGGATGCAAGCTGGCGGTTGTCGATCCTACGGGAAAGGTCATCGGTACGACGGTCATCTATCCGACCGCTCCCACGATCAAGGCCAGCAAGGATCTGCTCAAAAAGATTATACCGAAGTACCATATTTCACTTATTTCGCTTGGAAATGGAACTGCATCGAGGGAATCTGAGCAGTTTATTGTTGAATTGCTCAAGGAGATTCCAGAGGAAAAGGTGCAGTATGTGATCGTCAATGAGGCGGGCGCGTCCGTCTACTCTGCGAGCAAACTTGCCAGCGAGGAGTTTCCTAAGTTTGACGTGGGACAGAGAAGCGCAGCGTCCATTGCCCGCAGGCTTCAGGACCCGCTGGCAGAACTGGTGAAGATCGATCCGAAGTCCATCGGTGTGGGACAGTACCAGCATGATATGAATCAGAAGAAATTGGGCGAGTCATTAAACGGAGTTGTGGAAGACTGTGTAAATAAAGTCGGCGTGGACTTAAACACGGCGTCAGCGTCGCTGCTGTCCTATATCTCCGGCATCAGTTCTGCAGTCGCAAAAAATATTGTGGCATACCGGGAAGAGAACGGGAAGTTCGCTGACAGGAGAGAACTTTTAAAAGTGCCGAAACTGGGACCTAAAGCGTATGAGCAATGCGCAGGATTCATGCGGATTACAGAGGGGAAGAATCCGCTCGATGCAACAGGTGTCCACCCGGAAACTTATGATGTGGCGGAGAAGCTTCTGAAAAGACAGGGATATACTACGGAAGACATAGCACAGCATAACCTTGCAGGGCTCTCCCTTACCATCGGGGACTATAAGAAGCTGGCAGAGGAGCTGGGTGTGGGAGAGATCACCCTGCGGGATATTGTAAAAGAACTGGAAAAGCCCGCAAGGGATCCCAGGGACGAGATGCCGAAACCTATTCTGCGCACGGATGTCCTTGAGATGAAGGACTTAAAAGAAGGGATGGTACTAAAAGGTACGGTTAGAAATGTCATTGATTTCGGTGTATTCGTGGATATCGGCGTTCATCAGGACGGACTGGTGCATATCTCCCAGATCACGGACAGGTATATCAAACACCCGCTGGAAGCAGTGAGCGTGGGTGACATCGTGGATGTCAAAGTTATGAGCGTGGATCTGAAAAAGAAGCGGATACAGCTTACTATGCGGGGGATCGATTAGAGGTTCGGTTCCCCATTCTATTTACTTTTATTGATTATGAGTTCTTTCAACTGAGCCGGATTCTCTGGATAATATTTTGCGGGGACTCCGGTTGTGTGTGCTCCCCATGTAGCGAGGGCAAAATCAACGTGTGCGGCGGAAGCACATTTTTCATCTCCGGGGCTGTCGCCGACGTACAGCAGATCTTCTTTTGACGCTCCTGTCACCTCCATGTATTTTAAGAGCGGTTCAGGCGACGGCTTGGGGTTATCCACATCGCAGGCGCAGATAATTGTGGAAAACATATCGCAGATTGGACGTTTGCGGAATACGAGATCAAACTCCTCCTTTGTCCTTGAGGTCGCAATGCCGAGGTGGCATCCTGCTGATTTCAAGTCTTCTAGAAGATTCTGTATGCCGTCGAATAATTGCATCATGTCACTGTATTTACCTTCGTTTTCCACCCATAGTTTCAAAGTGGTTTCCGGGTCTTTTACCTTTAACCTGACGAGCACATCAAGAGATGTACAGCCCAGCGCAAAGACAAGATCATCATATTCCACGGAGAGTCCGTCTGTTTCTTTTAAGGCGTCCTGAAGGGACACGAGGATGCACCTTGCCGTGTCAAGGAGCGTACCGTCAACATCGAAAATAATATGCGAATATTTCATTGAATTGTCTCCGTTCTACCGCTTTACAGCGGATTTTTTTGATTATTATTCCTTAGAGAGATCGTTATAAAACATTGTTTGTATTATAACAATTTTAACCCAGATAGCCAATAGGAAAAATGGCAAATAATAAGTAGAAAATAATAGATGGAAGACGGAATATACCCAAAGAACTTGACGCGCATCTGTGCGTGTTGTATAGTTAGCCATAACTAACTTAAAGCGAGGAGATAAAAAATGGAGATTAAACAGTTGGAATATTTTGTTGCTGCCAGCGAAAAAGGCAGTTTTAATAAAGCGGCAGAGTGTTTATACACATCTCAGCCCAATGTGAGCAAGGTTATCTTAAATCTTGAAAAAGAACTTGGGAGAGAGCTTTTTACGAGAAACAGTAAAGGGATAGAACTCACTCCCTTCGGGGAGACGATCCGCGAATATGCAAAAAATATCCTGAAAAATGTTCTTCTGATCAATAGTACAGTGTCCGTCAACCCCGGTGTGAAGTTGACAGTTTCCACATTTCCCGGAAGTTTTTTTGCGAAAGTTCTTATGGATTTTTACGAGGATACAGGAGGGAAATACAACATTGAACACCTTCAGGGAACTGCAGAAGAGATCACGGATAACGTGAAAAAGGGGATGTCCGAGATAGGGCTTGTGTATATTGCCCGCAGCCAGCTTACCTCGTTTCAGCATATCCTCACTCATAAGAAACTCAAATTTTATCCCCTTGATACCAAAGAACTTTGTGTGCATGTGGGAAGAAATAATCCATTGTACAGCCGGGATAGCGTTAGTTTTTCCGAACTTCCAAATCTGAAGTTTATAGGCGGCGTGCGGGATTATTTTTCTATGGAGCACCATCTGGAGTCGGTGGGTATGGGAATTATACGGAATGAAATGCTGAATCATGTAATCTGCACGGCGAGTGAATATGTGATGCTGAATACACTTGTCAATACGGATATCTGCGGTCTGGGTATCAATTTTCTCACAGACCAGTATAGAGAACACGGAGTGAAGGCACTGACGATCGACGGCTGTGAGCCTTTCCTCACTGTCGGCTGCGTCACAAGGGAAAACTATGAGCCCAGTCCGCCGTGCAAGGAGTTTATCGAAAAGATGAAGAAGGTGTTATAACAAAAACGATAAGGAGAATCATTCCAAAACGATATTAGTTAGTCTAAACTAATCTGTGCTATAATCACCTCGCTGAACGAAACAGGAAAGGAGGATTATGGTATTAAAAATAAGTCAACAGTTATTCTGGCAGTTACATTGACTGTGCTTGCATTTCTGTCATTGTTTATTGGAGTCATCGAGGTGGATTTGTCATCACTGGCATCTGGCGATGCGGAACAGTGGGGGATCTTCCTGATTTCGCGCTTGCCCCGTCTGCTCGCCATTCTGTGCACAGGGGTTGGTATGAGCGTGGCAGGGCTTATCATGCAACAGCTATGTATGAATAAATTCGTTTCCCCAACGACTGGAGCTACGATATCGTCAGCTCAGTTCGGTATACTTCTGGCCCTTGTGTTCATGCCGAACTCCACACTTTGGGGGAGGGCATTGTTTGCTTTTGCGGCAGCGATTCTCGGCACATGGGTTTTTGTGTGGTTTAAAGATGTGGTGATGGTTCCGCTTGTGGGAATCATGTTCGGCAATGTGATCGGCGGAATTACAAATTATCTTGCTTATAAGTATGAGATGACCCAGGCATTATCTTCATGGCTTGTGGGGCATTTCTCGCTCGTGCTCAGAGGGAGATATGAGATTGTGTATCTTGTCGTCCCACTGGTCGCCCTTGCGTTTGTATTTGCTAATCATTTCAATATTGTGGGCATGGGAAAAGATTTTTCAAAAAACCTGGGAGTACCTTATAATCTAGTCCTTTTTATGGGTCTTACAATTGCGGCGATGATTACGGCGTCGGTAGTAGTTGTTGTGGGAGCTATTTCATATATTGGACTGATAGTACCGAATATTGTGGCAATCTTCAAGGGAGATAAGATACGCGGAACGCTAATGGATACAGCTCTGTTTGGAGCGATATTTGTCCTTGTGTGCGATATGATTGGCAGGGTTGTAATCCAGCCTTATGAACTCCCGATTGAATTGATCATTGGAATCCTTGGAAGTCTTCTTTTTGTAGGGCTGCTTTTATATCGGTTAAAGAATGGAAGGAAGGCAGTTGTGATAAGGGGAATGGCAGGAGTAGCAGGAGGAGCGGCGTCGTCAGGTTGCGCCGGAAGTATTCCGAGAATGGCTGAAGGTGACGGAAAATGAAGACAAAAATATATTATGCGAATATTCGGAAGCTTACCGTTATGAGCGTGCTGGCAGTAATTGCTATGGGAGCATACATGCTGGTGGATGTGAATTTTAACAATGAAAGGCTGTTCGCGTATGCGATGGAGATCAGGGCGCCGAAGCTTGCTGTTATGGTGATCACCGCGTTTGCCATCGGCGGGGCATCGCTTATATTTCAGTCGGTGATCAGTAATACGATAGTGACGCCATGCTTGCTGGGCATGAATTCCCTGTATACACTGATCCATACGGCAGTAATATTTTTTGCTGGCTCCACAAGTATGCTGGCGAATAATGCGAACCTTTCATTTGCGGCAGATCTGATCATCATGGGAGTGACAGCAATGCTGATCTATGGCTGGCTGTTTAAAAAGACAAACTACAATGTCCTGTATGTATTGTTGATTGGAACTGTGTTGACGTCCTTTTTTTCGAGTATGCAGTCCACACTTACGAGAGTGATGGATCCAAATGAATACGATAATCTTTTAAGCACGCTTGTAGCCAGCTTCAGTAATGTGAATTCGGAAATCATTATATTCTCGCTGGTCATCCTTGCTCTTCTGATCTTTGTACTGAGAAAAGATCTGGCCCTGCTCAATGTTATTACTCTTGGCAGACAGCAGGCAATCAATCTTGGCGTGGATTATGACAAAACAATCCGCAGGCTGCTTCTAGGAGTTGTGAGCTGTATAGCAGTGGCGACAGCAATGGTGGGACCGATTTCATTTCTGGGTCTTATTATTGCGAATCTGGCACGCCAGCTTCTTCAGACTTACCGGCATGGACAGCTGATTCTTGGCAGCGCACTGTTCGGAGTGATTGTGCTTGTGGGCGGACAGCTCATTGTGGAGCATGTGTTTACATATACCATACCAGTGAGCGTATTTATTACAGTAGGAGGCGGGATATATTTCCTGTATCTGCTACTGGTAAGACGGAGGGTTTGACAGGTGATAATAAAGGAACTGACAAAAAAATATGACGGAAAACCGGTTGTGGATTCTGTTTCGTTTGAGATTCCGAAGGGAAAGGTGATATCTTTGATCGGGCCCAACGGAGCGGGGAAGTCCACGGTTATGGGAATTATTTCCAGATTGGTTGCGAGAGACTCGGGCATGGTTGATTTTCAGGGAGAGGACATCGGCAGATGGAAGAGCAAAAAACTCTCAAAGAAACTTGCTATACTTACGCAGAACAATCATATCCAGATGAAACTTACGGTGCAGGAATTGGTGGCTTTCGGAAGATTCCCTCATTCGGGAAACCGTCTTGGGAAAGAAGACATGGAGATGATCGACAGGGCTATCAGTTATATGGAGCTGGAGGAGTTCAGGGACAGGTATATTGATGAATTGTCGGGAGGGCAGAGACAGAGGGCTCTGATCGCTATGGTTATCGCGCAGGACACGGAATATGTGCTGCTGGACGAACCGACCAACAATCTGGATATCTATCATGCGACAAATATGATGAAAATTGTCCGCAGACTGTGTGATGAGCTGGGAAAAACAGTGGTGCTGGTACTTCATGAGATCAATTACGCGGCGTTTTATTCTGATTATATTTGTGCATTCGCAAATGGCAGGATTGCAAAATTCGGAACAGTAGAAGAAGTTATGACAAAGGAAAATCTTTCAGAAATATACAAGGTAGACTTTGAAATTCAGAGAATACAGGGGAAACCATTGTCAATATATTATTAAAAGGAGAGAAGATTGAAAATGAAAAAGAGACTGATTACACTGATGGTAGCAGGAGTGATGGTGTTTTCGCTGGCGGCGTGCTCGGCACAGGGAAATACCGGGACGGATGTCAGCGCGGAAGAATCCAGCGGCAATAGCGCCGAAGCGGCAGAACTTGAGACAATTACCATTACTAGTTTAAATGGAAACGGTGAGGAGATAGAGCTTGAGGTTCCCTACAAGCCGGAGAAAGTGGCTATTCTGGACATGCCGTCACTTGATATTATTGACAGTCTGGGAGAAGGAGAGCGTGTTGTCGGAAGCGCTGACACATCCCTTGACTACCTTCAGGATTATGTGACAAGTGAAGAGGTGGCAAAGCTTGGAACGATCAAAGAGGCAGACATGGAGGCGGTTATGGAGTGTGAGCCTGAGGTGATCTTTATTGGCGGAAGACTGGCCTCTGTTTACGACGATTTAAGCAAGATCGCACCGGTTGTATATCTCTCGACGGACATAGAAAAAGGAGTTGTTCAAAGCGTCCGTGAGAACGCGGAAACGATCACTTCTATCTTTGGGAAACAGGAGGAAGTAGAGAGCTTGATGGAAGGATTTGATGCACGAATAGAAAAGCTGGCTTCATTTGCAGCGGATAAAACCGCCATTATCGGCCTGTGTACCAGTGGTGGATTTAATATTCTGGGAAATGACGGGCGCTGCTCCATGATTGGAAATGAGATTGGATTTGAGAATGTGGGAGTTGATGCAGATGCTGCTACTTCTACACATGGGAACGAGGCGTCCTTTGAGTTTGTGGTCGAGAAGGATCCCCAGTACATTTTCGTTATGGACCGCGACGCCGCGATCAATGCGGAGGGCGCACAGCTTGCGCAGGAAATCGTGGAGAACGAACTTGTGAAAGGGACAGACGCATATAAAAACGGGAACATCGTATATCTGGAGCATCCAGCCGTGTGGTACACTGCGGAAGGCGGGATCAGTGCGCTGGATATCATGCTTCAGGATCTGGAAGGGGCCCTTTTGTAGGATAGAACTGACAACACGGAAATCATCATGTTACTTTAGCCGTTCAGGAATGGACGGCTTTTTTATATCCAAATGAAAAAAGAATTTTAAAGCTATAAAAATTTATTGACAACACACTGCAAACCGGTTATATTGTGCTTGAAAGATAGTTAGCTACTTGACTAACAAACATACAAACAAAAGAGGTGATATGGTGAACATAAATCCGAATATAGAAAAGCCTATATTCATTCAGATTGCAGAGCAGTTAGAGGATTCTATCTTTACTGGGGTATATCCAGAAGAAACAAAAATTCCTTCAACAAATGAAATATCCGCTTTGTTGAATATCAATCCTCATACCGTTTTAAAAGGAATGAATTTACTTGTGGACGAGGAAATCATCTATAAGAAAAGAGGTTTAGGAATGTTTGTAAAAGAGGGTGCGGTTGAAAAAATACGTCAGAAAAGGCAGGGGCAATTCTATGATCAGTTTATAGCGACGCTGATTGATGAAGCTAACAAATTGCATATGACTAAAAAAGAAATTATTTCGCTGATAGAAAGGGGTTATGAAAATGAATGCGATTCAAATTAAAAATGTTACCAAGCAGTATAAAGATATTACCGCACTTGACGATGTTTCTTTTTCTTTTGAACATGGAAAAATTTATGGGTTTTTGGGAAGAAATGGCGCTGGAAAATCTACTCTTATTAACATTATAGCTAATCGTATTTTTGCAGACAGCGGAGAGGTTCTTATTGATAATATTCCGGCAAAGGAAAATATGAAGGTTCACGATAAGGTTTTCTGTATGAGTGAAGCAGATTTGTATGATACAAACTTAAAAATCAAAGACCTATTCAAATGGATTGACCGTTTTTATGATGATTTTAATAAAGAAGAGGCTTTTGAGATTGCAGGAAAATTTAATCTCAATACGAACAAAAAGTTTAAGGCATTATCAAAAGGATACCAGTCTATTTTCAAGTTGACAGCTGCCTTGTCTCTGAATGTCCCGTATGTGATTTTTGATGAGCCAGTTCTTGGTTTAGACGCTAATCACAGAGAATTGTTCTATGACTTGCTTTTAAAAGACTATGAAAACAGTGAACGAACAATCATTATTGCAACTCACCTTATTGAAGAAGTGGCCAATATAATTGAGGAAGTGGTCTTGATTGATAAAGGCAAAGTGTTATTGCAGGATAATGTGAGTTCGCTATTGGAAACAGGCTATAGTGTATCTGGTCTGGCACATGAAGTAGACGCTTATTGTGCTGATAAAAATGTTATCGGATATGATGAATTGGGAAATCTTAAAATAGCCTATGTAATGGGAGAAAAAACACCGCTTCCTAAGATGGGTAATCTATCATTTTCAACTATGAACCTGCAAAAATTGTTTGTCAAATTGACAGAGAAAGGCGGT
>OERS01000308.1_pt1 | contig 9415 bp, 8 predicted proteins | sample 1540071 | NCBI WGS metagenome assembly OERS01 (sample SAMEA3891878, study PRJEB23780) | metagenome | biome: terrestrial biome; feature: animal house; material: Caecal content | place: Italy | collected 2015-05-05 | reverse complement strand
AGCCTGTCCTTCTGGCCGGCTGTCTGCATCATGAATTGGGGAGACAAATATGGAGAAGAAAAAAAGAATCGTCATTGCCCTGGGCGGCAATGCATTGGGGAATACGCTGCCGGAGCAGATGGCAGCCGTTAAAATTACAGCAAAAGCAATCGTAGACCTGATCGAAGAGGGATGCCGGGTGGTGATCTCCCACGGAAACGGCCCGCAGGTAGGCATGATCAACAATGCCATGGCTGCCCTAAGCCGGGAAGATGCCAAACAGCCCAATACCCCCCTTTCCGTCTGTGTGGCCATGAGCCAGGCTTACATTGGCTATGACCTGCAGAACGCGCTCAGGGAAGAGCTTTTGAACCGGGGCATCACTGACATTCCGGTAGCGACCATGATCACACAGGTCCGGGTAGATCCGGAGGATCCGGCGTTTGAGCACCCATCCAAACCCATTGGCCGCTTTATGACAAAGGAGCAGGCGGATGTAATGGCGGAAAAATATGACTATATCATGAAGGAAGACGCAGGGCGCGGCTACCGGCGCGTGGTGGCTTCACCGAAGCCTCAGGAGATCGTGGAGATCGGAACGATCCGTAATATGGTAAACTCCGGCGATCTGGTCATTGCCTGCGGAGGCGGCGGCATCCCTGTCACACGCCAGGGCAACCACTTAAAAGGCGCCAGCGCGGTCATTGACAAAGACTTTGCAAGCTGCCTGATGGCAAAGGAACTAGACGCAGATATTCTGATTATTCTTACCGCCGTGGAAAAGGCCGCCATCAACTATGGAAAACCGAACGAAAAATGGCTTGGCGATATCACCGTGGATGAGGCAAAGCAGTACATAGATGAAGGACACTTTGCCCCCGGTTCCATGCTTCCGAAAGTGCAAGCTGCCGTTGACTTCGCAGAATCCAAACCGGGAAGACAAGCGCTGATCACTCTGCTCGAAAAGGCAAAAGACGGAATATTGGGGAAGACCGGAACAAAGATACAGTTGTAAGTGTACATCACTTATGATTGTGCGCCATGATAAATTGAACCCCCTAATAAAGACGGGGCTTGCTCCCATAAAAACATTCCCGGCATCACGTGAAAATGTGGTGCCGGGGATGTTTTTCTACTTTTATGATACCCTTGTCCCTGTTGATTCTGTATAAAAAAGCAATGATAACTGGCATTTTCCCAAATTTCTTTTCTATTTGTTATACTGATTATAATAACAGAGCATTTTCTATACGTTTTATTTTAATACGTGTTATTACACTATGTATTGAAATAATACGTATCATATATTATAATACAGAAAGGAGTAGATTACTTGCCGATAAAACCTGTCGAAATGGAAAAAATAATACTAAAAGAAGGATGGATCTTTAAATGTCAGACCGGTTCTCACCGTCACTATATACATCCGCATAAGCCCGGAAAAGTTACCATACCGTTCCATACAAAAGAGTTGCCCAAAGGCACAGAAAATTCTATCCGCAGGCAAGCCGGACTTAAAAAATGATCTATGTAAAGGAGGCGTATCATATGTTATCTGCATATCCCGCATGTTTTTTCAAAGAAAAAACAGGTTATTCCGTTATATTCCCCGACCTTAACTGGCTCGCAACCTGCGGAGATACTCTGAACGAGGCTTTAGAGGCGGCAGTTGACTGTCTGGCAGGATACCTCTATACAGGTCAGCAGGAAAACCAAGAAATTCCCGCTCCTTCCGCTTTGACAGATATTGATATCAGCCACATTGCCGAAGAACTGGAAACAGACCTTTCCGACGCCTTTATCAATATGGTTGCGGTTGACGTAGCTGAATATGCAAAAACACATTTTGAAAAATCGGTAAAAAAGACGCTTTCCATTCCTGCGTGGCTCAACAAAGCCGCACTTGAGAAGAATATCAACTTTTCACAGGTTCTTCAGGAAGCCCTTCTGAAAAAGATTAAGCAATAACTATTTATCGAACGTAGCATTATCCAATATCGGACAATGCAGGATCAAATGTTATTTCACAGATTACCTCACCAAACACATAGGTACATTGCTGTAATTTTAGGAAGAAAAAAGGGAGCTGTTGCAAGATAGATAAACGATCTTCTATCTTGCAACAGCCTCTTAGACCTTTATATAAAACTTTCAAGACTCCCTGAGTCTCTTCTTCATCGTCTTTTCCACGGCATTCAATATGTTCTCATACCCCGTGCATCTGCACAGATGTCCTGACAGGAGTTTTCTTAATTCCTCCCGTGTATATTCTCTCCCGGTTTTCTCTGCGTTTTCCAATATCTCCACCGCACTCATAATCACACCCGGTGTGCAGAATCCGCACTGCACTGCCGCCTCGTCGATAAACGCCTGCTGGATATCCGACAGCTCTCCATTCGGGCCCATCAGCCCCTCCAGCGTACGAATGTCTTTGCCGTCCGCCCATACCGCCAGATAAATGCAGGAGTTAAAACACTCTCCATCAATGATGACATTACAAGCGCCGCACTCTCCCACCTCACAGCCTTTCTTCACACTGGTAAGGGAGTAATCGTTTCGCAGCATATCAGTCAGGGAGGCCCTCGCATCTACCATAACCTCCCTCTCCACACCGTTGATGCGGCACCGTACCAATTTGTACTGCTTCTTAAAATTCGTTTCCCCGCTCATCACGACGCCCCCTTCCCGAGATTTTCTGCCCTTGTGACCGCCTCAGCAAGCGAGCGCTTACAGAGCACTTTTGAGATGTGCTCCCGGAACGCCTTACTCGCCCTCCAGCTGTTGCGTGGCGTCACATCTTCAAGAACCGTATTTCCAATCTGTTCTATGCTCTGTCCGGACACGGGAAGTCCTCTGCCCGCCTCCTCCGCGTGAATAGCACGCATGGGGACGGGTCCTGCCACCCCGTAGGCGATTCGCACATCAGCAAAGGTACTTTTATCTTCCGAAAGTTTCACATTCACGGAACAGCCAAGGGTCGCGATATCCATCGCATTTCTCATAGCGTACTTAATATAATGTCCCACATATCCCTCATAAGATTCCTTTCGTATAAGGATACTTGTCTGGATCTCTGCCGGACGCAGGTCTACCTTTCCTGCCCTGATATAGAAATCTCCAATGGGAATCTTCCTCACCCCGCCCGGCCCGGTCAGCTCGATCACTGCGTCCCATGCAAACAGGGTAGAAGCCGAATCCGCTGATGTGACACCGTTGCATGTGTTTCCACCAATCGTCCCAATGTTTCGGATCTGGGGTCCTCCCACCATATCTACTGCTTCGCCCAATACATTGATGTATTTCTGGATCAAAGGATCTCTGGTAATTTGGGAGAAGCTGGTCAGAGATCCGATTCTTAGCGTTCCATCCCCCTCCAGCGTCACACCCCGCAGTTCATCCAATCCGTAGATGCTCACCAGCTCCGCGCCGGCCAGTTTTCCCTCTCTCATCTGCACAAGGACATCGCTTCCGCCCGCAATAATCTGGGCGTGCGGATGCTCCAGAAGTAATTCCACGGCGTGAGACACACTCTGTGCCTCATACAGTGCTTTTATATCATACATATGTCTGCCCCCTTTCTCAGATCAGCTCCGCTTTCTTAAACTCTTCAAACAACAGATGCGGCCGCATCGGTATCTCGTTTAGCGCCACGCCCGTCGCCTGAAGGATGGCGTTGCGGATTGCCGGAGCAGGCGAACATGTAGGCGGTTCCCCCAGCGCCTTTGTCCCATAGGCACTGGTAGGCTCATCATTTTCAATAAAAGCCGCCTTGAGATCTGGATGATCCATAAAAGTAGACAGCTTATAATCCAGAAGATTATTGTTGAGCGGTTTTCCGGTCTTCTCATCAAAAAGGAGCTTTTCTGAGAGCGCATAACCAATACCCATGCTCATACCACCGTGCACCTGCGCTTCCGCCAATGCAGGGTTGATGAGCCTTCCGCAGTCATGAACATTTAACATATCTGTCACCTGCGCGCGGCAACCGGGAATATCCACCTCCACCTCGACAAAGGTGCACCCGAAAGAGTAGGCGTTGTTTTTGATCTGATAGCTGCTCTCCGCCGTCAAATGCCCGTTATCCGTCAGGCTGTACAGCTTTTCTGTTGCCAGTTCCCCTAAACTCATCAGCACTTCCCCGTCAGAAATCCTGACAACGTTTCCATTTACAATGTCCAAATTTTCTTTCATCTGCCTTGTTAGGTCACGGGCAGTCTCCAATATTTTCTCGCGCAAGAGTTCTCCTGTCTGTCGTATGGAGAATCCTGCCATATAAGTCTGCCTTGACGCATACGCCCCTGTCCCAAATGGCGTGACGTCCGTATCCTGCGTGGAGATCACATGCACCATGTCAAATGGAATCCCCAGCGTCTCCGCCGCCATCTGGGCAAACGCTGTGTCTGCTCCCTGCCCGATCTCCGTCTCGCCTACCTGAACTTGGATGCTGCCGTCCTGATTGAGCACCATACGGCACGCCGAAGTCTCAAGAGAAATGGGCCACACTCCGGTATTGTACCAGAACACTGACATGCCTACACCCCGGCGTATGTCTCCCTCCTGACAGGCATATTTCTCCATACGTCTGTCGTAATCAAATTCTTTGCGTCCTTTCTCCATGCACTCCCTAAAACTGTCATAGTAATTGAGATTTTTTGAAAATCCGTCCTTAAATCCTTTGGGCATTACGTTCCTCATACGGAACTCATACGGTGAAATCCCCATGGCGCGCGCCACATCCTCGGTATGGCTCTCCATCGCGAACATTGCCTGTGGGATTCCGTAGCCTCTCATAGCTCCCGCTACAGATTTGTTCGTAAAAACCGTATATGTATCTGCCTCGATATTCGGGCACGGATAGAGCTGCGGGAAACATCCCATCCCTTTCGCTGCGATGCTGTGCCCGTGGGACGCATACGCCCCCTGATCGGAAAAACTCTCAAACTTGCGCGCCGAGTACGTCCCGTCTGGCCGTACATAAGACACAATATGGAAATGAATAGCGTGCCGGACTCTCGTTGAGGCAAATGTCTCTTCCCTCGACACATCCAGTTTTATCGGTCTTCCTCCCGTCACCGTACTTAGATACGCACACAGAGGCTCGTACAGGACATCCTGCTTGTTGCCGAATCCCCCGCCGATATACGGCTTGATGATCCGCACCTGCCCCCACGGGATCCCCAGCGCCTGACCTACGACCCTGCGGCATATATGCGGGATCTGTGTTGAGGATACGACAACGATCCTGCCCTGCTCCATATAGGCGTAGCAGATAAAGTTCTCGATGTGGCAGTGCTGTACCGTGGGCGTCTCATACCAGCCCTCGACCTTAGTAAGCCCCGGCTCTTTGATGGCGGCCTCATAATCCCCGTTCCGTATGGAAGTGTGCGCCAGTATATTATGAGAATAGTTCTCATGAATCCGTGGAGCGCCGTCCTCCATCGCCTTATGCACATCCAGAACAAAGGGAAGTTCTTCGTACTCTGCCTTGATAGCACGGACTGCCTGAGCGGCCGCTACTTCATTCTCTGCGACTACTGCCGCCACATCGTCTCCATAGAACCTCACATGATCTGTCAGCAGGAGACGGTCGCACACATCCTGATGCCCCTGTTCCGTGGACCACGGATGTCCTGCCGTTGGGAAATAATTTTTAGGCACATCAAAGCACGTCACGATCTTTACCACTCCCGGGATCTTCTCCGCCTCCGACGTGTCTATGGATTTTACATATCCGTGAGCGATATCTGCGTGAAACACCTTCGCCACATAGACATTACGGTCACACAGGTCATCCACATATTTCGCGCGCCCGGTTACCTTCTCCAAAGCGTCCACTCTCTTCACACTCTGTCCGATAATGTGGTCTTTTTCTTTCATACACTCACCTCCGTTTATGAAAGATCAATCTCTATTCCCTTTACATATTTTGCCTGTATCTCTCGTTCATCCGCCAGATAAATCATCCGCTCCAGCCTGCTTCTGACATCAAGAGCCTGAGGGTGAGATAGTCTGGAATCATCTAGTACCAGCGCGTCAAACTCATATCCCGGTTCAAATCCTCCAACCTGACCGAAAAATCTTCCGCCGCCCTTTGTCGCCATATAGAACACTTCTTCCACCGCCAGCGGAGCAAGACTTTCATCCGTAAGCCTCCATCTTAATTTGGACGCCTGAACCGCATGTGCCATAGCACGGAAAAGATTCTCTGTACTCCCTGCCGCCACATCGCTTCCCAGCCCTACGTTCAGCTCTTCTCTTAAAAATTTTCTCACAGGAGCAATCCCCGACGATACATTCATATTAGACTCTGGGCAGTGAGCGATAAACACGCCGTTCTCTTTCATCCGAGCGGTCTCCCTGTCATCACTGTACACACAGTGAGCCATGACTGTGGGACAGTCTGACCCAAAAAGTCCGAACCTGTCATAGGCGTCACCGTAAAACTCGGACCACGGGCACAGTTCTTTCACCCACTCGACTTCGCTTCTGTTCTCGGAAAGGTGAGAATGGAGAGGAAGACTGTAACGCATCTGTAATTTCTTTAATTCTTCCATCAGTTCATCTGTACAGCTCGGTGTGAAACGCGGCGTCAGGATGGGACGGGTATTCTTATACTTTCTGTGGAGTACATCTTTAATCCACTCCCGTGTCTCTTCTGCCGACGCCTGCGTCTCTTCCCGCAGATACTCTGGCGTATTCCGATCCATATTCACCTTGCCTACATAAGTGATTAGTCCAGTTTTCTCCATAAGATCCATCAGAAGCAGGGTCGCCGCTCTGTGGACGGTGCCGAAAATACAAGCGCGGGTTGTAGCGCTTCTCCTCATATTATCTGAAAAAATCGTGTACGCCTTCTTTGCGTATTCCTGATTCTTATATTTTGCTTCTTCCGGAAAGGTATTCGTCTCCAGCCATTCCAGCAACTCCATATCCATCCCCAGTCCCCGGAATGAATACTGAGGTGCGTGTATGTGCAGATCCACTAGTCCTGGAATGATCAGACAATCTCCATAATCACGGATAGGATTACCTCCCAGCTTAAACGGTAAAGTCTGATATACCCCCTCTGTCCTGCCGTCCCTGCACACGAGATACCCGTGCTCACAGACAGCTAGTTCCGTCAAACTCTTACTGTATATAATATTCCCTTTTAAAATAAAAACAGGTTCATTCACCGGCCTGCCTCCTTTCTGTATACGCACAATGGCACACTGTCCATCCCGCATACTCATAGTCAGCCGTTTGCGGCGGCTGGTAGAGACGTTCAACCGATTATGAACCTATATAAGTATACATGTTGTCTTCCACAGTTCCGGTCCAGCCGCGCGTCAGCCGCCTTGCCGGACTGCTTCTGTCTTTCTTTATTTCCAGAGTAACATCCGGGTGAATCCATGTCAACCAAAAATAATACTTGTTTGTGAAATACCTTTTAATGGCGTGAAATGTATTCCAGCATCACTTCCACGACGCCTCCGCAGACCATTCCTTCATCTTCCGCAGCCTCTAACGTCATGTCTACTCTGCATATCTGATACCGTTCCTTCCCGGTACGCATCATGAGCAGGGCCTTCTGTATGATCTCACTCTCCACACATCCGCCTCCGATCGTATCCACTGTCGTCCCGTCTTCCCTAATAAGCATCTTTGTTCCCACATCCCGGGGAGCAGAACCTTTTCTGGAAATGATCGTCGCAAGCACTTTTTTCTGTGTATCACCCGCTCCGTCTCCTTCATCCGGCACAAACAGGGCATTCAGAAGCTCTTTCGAGTATCCCCCCGTCCTCTGCCGGCTGTTCTTCACTTGGATAACTTCTGCCATGATCGATACTGCAATCTCTTCCGGGGTCTGCGCCCCGATCTTTAGGCCAATGGGCGTATAGACACGCTCCAACTCTGCTCTGTCTATTCCTCTTTCCTCAAGCTGATCCTTTACAATCGCCACCCTGCGCCTGCTGCCCATCATTCCCACATAGGCATACTGCTTTTTCAGGATTTCCTCCAAACATTCTGTGTCATAGCGGTGCCCTCTCGTCACGATCACAAACCATGTGTCTGAATCTCCTCTAATCTTGGAAAGCTCTATGGAAAACGGCTCACATATGACTGTATCCGCCCCTGCCGCCCTTGCGTTGTCCGCGAACTTCGGGCGATCCTCCAGCACAGTCACCACGAATCCTAGCATTTTTCCCATCTTAATTACCGGTATGGACACATGCCCCCCTCCGCAGATGATAAGCTTCGGAGACCGCCCCACGCGCTCACGGAACACACGGGGACTGTCTTTTTCCTCGTCCGGCGCAGAGGTTAGCAGACGTTTTTCTCCTCTGCGCTCCCCCTCTAAAACAGTCTCTATCCATACATCCCCTTCTGTTGTTTCCAGCGCCCTCTTAAGCTGCGTGTAAAATGTATCCATATCTGTCTCCTTTTACTTATTGGCCCTTAATTCTTTCTATCCACGTCCTTGTCCCCGCTCACAGGCACGCGGCGGCATTCTCCTCTCCTGCCGCTGCTCAGAGCGCATTTGTTATGTTCTGTATAAGATACCTTTCTTCTGCCAAAAAGGTTCCCAGCGAACAGTCAATTAAAATCCATTTAGAAAGAGCAGCGCCCTCCGGGTGCCGCTCTTTGTCACTTCATATGGTCAGGATCATCCTTCCGCCAGTTTTTTCAATACGGCCTGCAGCAGCTCATAGAAACGCTCAAAGGAATCCAGCGGCACGTGCTCATCCGGTGTATGCACATCGTACAGAGTGGGGCCCACCGCAATGGCGTCAAGCCCCGGTATCGCCTCGGTGAAAAGTCCGCATTCCAGTCCTGCGTGGATTGCCTCAAGCTTCAGCTCTTTGCCAAAGAGCTCGCGATAGCTCTCTACAAAGACTTCCCGGATCCGGGACTGCTCTGCGTAGCTCCAGCCCGGATACTCTCCGCTGTATTCCGCCTCGAACCCAAAAGAATCCGCCAAGGTCTGAAAACGTGCCTTTGTGTCTTCCTGCAGGGATGCGACGGAAGAACGAGGGGATACAATGAACACAAGCTTATCCTCTTCTGTCCGCACCACGCCCATGTTAGAGGATGTCACGACAAAGCCATCCATGTGAGGATTACGGCTGAACACTCCATTTGGCGCAAGGCGGATAACACTTACAAATGCTTTTGCATCCTCCCGGGGGATCGCCGACGCGATCCTTCCATCTTCCACAGTGATCTCGCAGGCGAAATCCGGTTCGTAGGGTGTGATCTCATCCGCAAAATCCTGTGCCAGCGCGCAGGCGAACTTCTCTGCTTTTTGAGCTTCCCCTTTGTCTGCATAGATCAGGGCTGCCTCACACTCTCTTGTTATGGCGTTATCCTTTGTCCCACCGGCAAAGCTTACCAGCCTTCCGTCTGTGTCCTTCATCAGATGATCCACCATGCACCCCATCAGAAGGTTGGCATT
>OERS01000303.1_pt1 | contig 9502 bp, 12 predicted proteins | sample 1540071 | NCBI WGS metagenome assembly OERS01 (sample SAMEA3891878, study PRJEB23780) | metagenome | biome: terrestrial biome; feature: animal house; material: Caecal content | place: Italy | collected 2015-05-05 | reverse complement strand
CCACACGGGGTGCGTGGATTGAAATGTTATCATCAAGGCTACCGAGGGAACCCCCCTGGTGTCGCACCTCATGCGGGGTGCGTGGGTTGAAACATCGTTACCTATGGGCGGATGATTGAACTATATCTGCTCTTTCCATTCTCTGAACTCGTCTCTTCTTTTCCCCGTATAAAATATCCATCGAACCTCATCGAACAATAAAAAATATCCCCCCTCCCTGTGCTGCATGAAAGCCACCTGCTTGGAGATACTTACATACAGTATCTTCCAAACGAGGTGGCTTTTTGTGCAAGGTAAGGTGGACTTATGCGGCGTGAACACGTCGAAACTCAAGGTTCTGAAAAGCGAGGAGAGCATTGCCCTGCTCCGCCGAGCCCGACAGGGAGACCAGGCAGCCCGGGAGGAACTGATTGCCGGGAATCTGCGCCTGGTGCTGTCGGTAATTCAAAAGTTTGCAGGTCGGGGTGAACACATGGACGATCTGTTCCAGGTGGGGTGCATCGGCCTCATCAAGGCCATCTCCAACTTTGACCCCACCAAGCAGGTGCGCTTCTCCACCTACGGCGTGCCCATGATTGCAGGAGAAATCCGCCGGTATCTCCGGGACAACGCCCCCATACGGGTATCCCGCTCCATCCGGGATGTGGCCTACCGGGTGCTCCAATGCAAGGAGGCCATGGTTGCAAAGCTTGGGCGGGACCCCACCCTGGAGGAGCTTTCCCGGGAGCTGGACATCCCACTCAAGGATGTAGCCGAGGCCATGGATGCGGTGTGCGCTCCCATGAGCCTGTACGACCCGGTGTATGCCGACGGGGGCGACCCCCTCACCGTCATGGACCAGGTTCGGGACACCCGGAACACCGACGAGCAGTGGATGGAGCACATCGCCCTCCGGGACGCCTTCAACACCCTCTCCCCCCGGGAAAAGCAGATTCTCTGCCTGCGGTTTTATGACGGCAAGACCCAGATGGAGGTGGCCGGGTCTCTGGGCATCTCCCAGGCCCAGGTGTCCCGGCTGGAGAAAAACGCCATTGCCGCCATGCGGAAAAAGGTCAGCATCATTTCTTCTTAAAAGTTCTATTCTGCCCTCCCCTGCCATAGACTGTGGCAAGTAACTTCCAGGAGGGGATGGGTATGTCCTTTACAGAGCTGCGGTGCAAAGAGGTCATCTGTGTCAGCGACGGCCGGCGTCTGGGCTTCGTGTGCGACGTCATCATCAAGGTGCCGGAGGGCTGTATTGAGGCGATCCTGGTTCCCGGCCCCAGCAAATTCTTCGGACTCTGGGGCCCGGGGGAGGACTATGTGATTCCCTGGGGGCGGATCTGCAAGGTGGGGCCGGATATCATCTTGGTGGACATCGACCCGGAGCGCTGCCGCCGTCCCAGGGAGCGCAAGGGCCTTCCCTTCTGAAAAAGGTGAAAAAACCGGGATTTTTTTCAAAATACCCCTTGCAAAATGTGATTTCATCCGATATAATGAATCAGCATGGGCTTTGCCCATAGTATTTTACACCACACACCCGGGGATCGCCGGAGATTGTGCTTATTTTTAAGTGAGCCGGCGGGATGATCGGGGTGGAGGAACAACAAAAGGAGAAAATTAAAATGGCTGTCGTATCTATGAAGCAACTGCTGGAGGCCGGTGTACACTTCGGTCACCAGACCCGTCGTTGGAACCCCAAAATGGCTCCCTACATCTACACCGATCGGAACGGTATCTACATCATCGACCTGCAGAAGACCGTGAAGAAGCTGGAGGAGGCCTACAACTTCGTCCGTGACACTGCTGCGGGTGGCGGCAACATCCTGTTCGTGGGCACCAAGAAGCAGGCTCAGGATGCTATCAAGGAAGAGGCTGCCCGTTGCGGCGGTTACTATGTGAACGCCCGTTGGCTGGGCGGTATGCTCACCAACTTCCGCACCATGCGTACCCGTATCGACCGTCTGGCCCAGCTGCGGAAGATGGAAGAGGACGGCACCTTCGCCATGCTGCCCAAGAAGGAAGTCATCAAGCACCAGGGCGAGATTGCCAAGCTGGAGAAGTACCTGGGCGGCGTGAAGGAAATGAAGAAGATCCCCGCAGCTCTGTTTATCGTTGACCCCCGGAAGGAGCGCAACGCCATCGCTGAGGCCCGGAAGCTGAACATCCCCATCGTGGCCATCGTGGACACCAACTGCGATCCCGATGAGATCGATTACGTGATCCCCGGCAACGATGACGCCATCCGCGCCATCCGCCTGATTGCCGCTACCATGGCCAACGCTGCCATCGAGGGCCGTCAGGGCACCGATGCTCCCGAGACCGTGGAGGCCGCTGAGGCTCCCGAGACTCAGGAAGCTGCCGAGTAATTTCTATTGTATACGACGGGAGCCCGGAAACGGGCTCCCATAACAGAAAACAGGAGGATTTAAAGTTATGGCTTTTACCGCTCAGGATGTTAAGAAGCTCCGCGAAATGACCAACGTGGGCATGATGGACTGCAAGAAGGCTCTGGCTGCCACCGACGGCGACATGGACAAGGCTGTGGACTGGCTCCGGGAGAAGGGCCTGGCCAAGGCTGCCAAGAAGGCTGACCGGGTTGCCGCTGAGGGCGTGGCTTACGCCGCTGTCATCAACGGTGTGGGCGTGGTCATCGAGGTAAATTCCGAGACCGACTTCGCTGCCAAGACCGACGCTTTCATGGACCTGGTGAAGAACCTGGCTACCGTGGTTGCCACCGACGCTCCCGCTGACGTGGAAGCTCTGAAGGCTTGCAAGTACCCGGGCTCCGACCTGACTGTCACCGAGATCATGCAGGAGAAGGTTATGTCCATCGGTGAGAATATGCAGATCCGCCGGTTCGCCCGGTTTGCCGACAACACCTCCGTGGCTTACGTCCACGCCGGCGGCACCCACGGCGTTCTGGTTAACCTGGCCGTGGAGGGCGGCATCGACGCCACCGAAATCGGCAAGAACGTGGCTATGCAGATTGCTGCCATGGGCGCTAAGTACTGGGACAAGTCCCTGGTTCCCCAGGCTGACATTGACCACGAGATGTCCGTGCAGATGGCCCTCATGGACAACGATCCCAAGATGGCCAGCAAGCCCGCTCAGATCAAGGAGAAGATTGCTGCCGGTAAGCTGAACGCTTTCTTCAAGGAGATCTGCCTGCTGCAGCAGGACTTCGTCCGTTCCGACCTGTTCCAGGGCTCCGTAGAAGGCTACATTGCCGACGCCGCCAAGAAGCTGGGCGGTTCCGTGAAGTTCGTGGACGCCGTTCACTATGTGAAGGGCGAGGGCATCGAGAAGAAGGAAGAGAACTTCGCTGCCGAGGTTGCCGCTCAGATCGCCGGCGCTTCCAAGTAATTTCCCCCGCTTGCATACCCCCAGCCTTTTGGCTGGGGGTTTTGTGATTTTGTCACAGAAAGGAAATGTCTTTTGGTGTATGATAAGGCCACAAGCAAGAGATACTACCAAAGATAAGGTAGTCACCAAAAAGATTATTTCAGGAGGAATTTACTATGTCTGCCATTACTGTAACCAGCGAAAACTTTCAGGATGTTGTGATGAACAGCGATAAGCCCGTGCTGCTGGACTTCTGGGCTCCCTGGTGCGGCCCCTGCCGGATGGTGGGCCCCATCATCGACGAGATTGCCGGTGAGCGCAGCGACATCACCGTGGGCAAGGTGAATGTGGATGAGCAGGTGGCTCTGGCCCAGCAGTTCCGGGTCATGACCATCCCCACCCTCATGGTCATCAAAAACGGCCAGGTGGTCCACCAGTCCGCCGGCGCCCGCCCCAAGGCTCAGATTCTGGAGCTGCTGTAACCCAATCATAGCAAAGCCTCAGCCAACACAAGGTTGGCTGAGGTTTTTTTATTTTGTTCGCTTTATAGACCAATACATTGTTCTTTAGATTCTGTATGATTCCTCCGCTTCCTTATATACTATCTTTAGACCGAAACGATGTTCTAAAGAGGTGTATGAAGTATGGATGCCAAGGCTGTAGGGCAGCGAATCAAGGCTGCCAGAGAGAAGAAAAATCTCACCCAGGAGGATTTGGCTGCCCTCATTGATATCAGCCCCACCCATATCAGCGTGATTGAGCGGGGTGCCAAAATCCCCCGGATGGATACCTTTGTGGCCATTGCCAACGTGCTGGAGGTTTCCGCAGATTCCCTGTTGGTGGATGTGGTAAATCATGCAGCCGAGGGTGTTGCTTCGGAGCTTTCCTCCGCCATTGCTCAGCTCCCCCAAGATGAAAAAATGCGAATGCTCAAAGTCGTCAGTGCCTTAATTGACAAGTAATTGGGGGCTTTTCTATTTTTCCTTCAATCGGAAAGATTTACATGACTTCTACAACGCTAAGAACTTATACAAACGCGAATGACGGAGGAAACCCATGAAAAACTTTCAGAAAATCATCAAAAAGATTGCCAAGGAAAACGGAACCACCCCGAAGCAGGTGCTGGCTGAAATGCAGAAGGTAATCGACGAGGCATACAGCCACCGCACTGGGGAGGCAGACCCCCTCTGGAACAAAATAGCTCCCGGCGGTCAAAAACCCACACCGGAAGCCTTTGTAGCCCAGCTCCACCGGATGCTGGGTGAAGGAAACAAACCATAAACAGCGGGCAGTGCCCGCTGACAATGGGCACGGCGGCTTTTTGCGATTCGTTTTACTTCCCAGACCCGCCCGGTATCGATAGCGCAGCCAAAGGCTCCCTTGTCAAAGGGAGCTGGCGCGCCGGAGGCGTGACTGAGGGATTGCACAGCAGGCACTTCTGCGAAACACAGACCAATGTGGAGCGCTAAAGCCTCGGAATCCCCCCGGTTTTGCCAGAGGCAAAACCACCCCCCTTTGGCAAGGGGGGCTTTGGGCAAGCCGCCGATACCGGGCGGGTCAGGGAAGTAACGAATCGCAGAAAGCCACCGTGCGCATTGTCCGCGGCGACTCGCCGCTTAGGCCATTTCCAGGGAGAGCTGGCGGCCGCCCAGGATGTGGAAGTGGAGGTGCTTCACCGACTGACCGGCATGTTCGCCGCAGTTGGATACCACCCGATAGCCCTTTTCCAGCTTCTCCGCCTGGGCAATCTTGGGAATCACCTGGAAAATGTGGGCGACCACACCGCTGTTCTCCTCCGTCACCTCATCCACGGAGCCGATGTGGGCCTTGGGAATCACCAGGATGTGCACCGGGGCCATGGGGGCAATGTCCCGAAAGGCCAGGATTTCCTCGTCCTCATACACCTTCTGGGAGGGAATCTCCCCGGCTGCGATTTTGCAAAACAAACAGTCCATATTTCTTTCCTCCTGCATTAAAGTCCGATAATGTGAAACACGCCGGCGCTGGCCAGCGCCATGATGCACCCGGCCAAAACTACCCCCAGGGCAACGGAAGCGAAGGTGGACTTAAAGCCCATGTCCAGAAAGCTGGCAGCCAGCGCCCCCGTCCAGGCACCGGTGCCGGGCACCGGAATCCCCACAAAGAGCAGCAGCGCTGCAAACAGGCCATACCGGCCGGTTTTCTTCACAATCTTCTGCCCCGCCCGTTCTCCCTTTTCCAGAATCACGGTGCAGAGCTTTCCGATATACCGCTGCTTTGCCCCCCAGTGGAGAAACCGCCGGGCAAAAAGATAGATAAAGGGCACGGGCACGATATTGCCCGCCACGCAGATGGCGATGGCCAGGAATTTGTCAATCCCCATGCCGATGGCCATAGGCACCGCCAGCCGCAGCTCCGCCACAGGAACCATGGCAACCAAAAACACTGTCAGGTACTTGTGCATATTTCCTCCGTAACATCCGGCACGTCCTCGTCAGGCAGAGAGGACAGCACCTTTTTCTGAATGGGAATGGCGCTGGCAAGGCTCAGCACATCCGCCACCGGCTGAGCCAGCTGAACCCCCAGGGCATTCAGGAACAGGGGCAGCAGCAGCACCGCCGGGATAAAGAACACACCCTGCCGGGCCATGGCCAGGAAGGTGGCAGGCACAGTCCTGCCCATCACCTGATCCATCATGTTGCTCATCACCACAAAGCTCTGAATCCAGAAGGTCAGGCATTGCAGCCGCAGGGCCATGGCGCCGAAAACAATCACATCCGGGTCATTCCGGAAGCAGGTGACCAGAGGCTCCGCAAAAATCCACCCGGCGATGCACACCAGCACCAGGAACGCAAAGGACACCCGGACGCAGAACCAGAAACCCTTTTTCACCCGGGCGTACTTCCGGGCGCCGTAGTTGAAGCCGCAGAAGGGCTGGAAGCCCTGACCGAAGCCAATCATGGCGGACTGGCCGAAGTTGGTAATCCGCTGGACAACGCCCATGGCGGCGATGGCGGCGTCTCCGTAGACACCGGCGGTCCAGTTCAGGGCGATGCCGGCAACCGACGCCAGACCCTGCCGGGCCAAAGAGGGAAGGCCGCCTCTTACAATATTGCTTAAATACCACAGCCGGAATTTCACATTGGAGAAGCGGATGGGGATGTTGCTCCCCCGATAGGAGCCTGCCAGCAGAATGAGAAAGCTCACAAACTGGCTGATGATGGTGGCCCAGCCGGCTCCCGCCACCCCCATGTGGAACACGAAAATCAGCAGCGGGTCCAATGCGATGTTCAGCACGGCGCCGGAGGTAATGCCAATCATGGCATAGGCGGCGCTGCCCTGAAAGCGCAGCTGGTTGTTGAGAACAAAGGAGCCAATCATCCAGGGAGCCCCCAGGAGAATCACCTGGAGATAGGCCTTGGAGTGGGGCAAAATGGTGGCGGTGGAGCCTAAGCCCCAGGCGATGGGCTCCAAAAAAATCTGCCCCACAACGCAAAGAATCACACCGGCGGTAAGGGCATAGAAAAAGCCCGTGGAGGCCATGGCGGAGGCCTCCGCCACATCCCTGCGCCCCAGGCACCGGGAGATATAGTTGCCGCTGCCGTGACCGAAGAAGAAGCCGATGGCCTGAATCACTGCCATCATGGAAAAGATTACACCCACAGCACCGGTGGCGGCGGTGTCGTTGAGCATGCCTACAAAATAGGTGTCTGCCATGTTGTAGAAGGAGGACACCAGCATGCTGACGATGCAGGGCGCCGCAAGCTTGGCAATCAGCCCTTCCACCGGGGGTTGGGTCATCTGTTTGTATTTTTCTGCCTGTGTCATGGCAACCTCCTATCATGTACTTCGTAAAGAGTATTATACCATGAAAACCGTGTATTTTCAACCAAAAAACAGACGTCCATATGTTCACATTTTGTTCATTCATTCCGGTGGGGAATTTGCTATGCTAAGCGTAGAATCCTATGGAAGGAGGGGTTATGATGACATGGAATATTGTCTGGCTGGTGCTGATGCTGGTGTTCCTGGTGGCAGAAGGGGCGACCGCTGCCATGGTATCGCTGTGGTTCGTCCTGGGCTCTCTGGCGGCGCTGGTCACGAGCCTTCTGGGCGGGGAAGTCTGGCTGCAATTTGTGGTGTTCTTCCTGGTTTCCGCTGTGTCCCTGGGGCTTTTGCGGCCGCTGTCCAAGAAGTTCGTGAATCCCCGGATTACCTCCACCAACGTCAATGCCCTGCCCGGTACCAAGGGGTTGGTTTCCGAGGCCATTGACAATGTCCGTGGACAGGGGCAGGTAAAGCTGGGGGGCGTAGCCTGGACGGCCAGAAGCTCCGATGACCAGCCAATCCCCACGGGCACCCTGGTGCAGGTAGACCGGATTGAAGGCGTGAAGGCCTTTGTGTCCCCTGTCCGGGAGCAGGTTTCCCAGTCCTGATTGGGTTATTAGTGAAACTCTGAATAAATCGTCTGCGGCTGGAAAGCTTATCTTTCTCGCCATCCACGCAGAATGAAAAACAGGAAATACATACAGTATTCCACTGTTTTCCATTCTTTTGTCTGACGAAAAATCTCACGCTGCCAGCTCTTGCCAATTTATTCAGAGCTTCCGTATTAGAAAGGAGAACGGATTATGGAATTTATCATTATCGGCATCGTGTTGGTTATCCTCTTTATTCTGATTATATCCAACATTGTGGTCGTTCAGCAGTCCAAGGCCATGGTCATTGAGCGGCTGGGCGCCTTCCAGGCGGTGTGGGGCGTAGGTCTGCACGTGAAGATTCCCTTCATCGACCGGATTGCCCGGCGGGTGAATCTGAAGGAGCAGGTATTGGACTATCCCCCCCAGCCGGTAATCACCAAGGATAACGTCACCATGCAGATTGACACGGTGGTGTACTTCCAGATTACCGACCCCAAGCTGTACTGCTACGGCGTGGAGCAGCCCATGACCGCCATGGAGACCCTCACCGCCACCACCCTGCGGAACATCATCGGCGACCTGGAGCTGGACCAGACCCTCACCTCCCGGGACGTAATCAACACCCGGATGCGCTCCATCCTGGACGAGGTCACCGACCCCTGGGGCATCAAGGTGAACCGGGTGGAAGTGAAGAACATCCTGCCGCCCCAGGACATCCAGAGCTCCATGGAGAAGCAGATGAAGGCTGAGCGGGACCGCCGCCAGGCCATCACCCAGGCCGAAGGCCAGAAGAAGTCCGCCATCCTCATCGCCGAAGGCGAGCGGGAGGCCGCCGTGCTCCGGGCTGACGCCGAGAAGCAGGCCGCCATCCTCCGGGCCGAGGCTGAGAAGCAGTCCGCCATCCTGAAGGCCGACGGCGAGGCCCAGGCCATCCGCACCGTGCAGCAGGCTCTGGCAGATTCCCTGGCCATGCTGAACCAGAACGCCCCCTCGGAGCAGGTCATCAAGCTCAAGGGCATCGAGGCCATGGAAAAGGTGGCAGACGGCAAGGCCACCAAGATCATCATTCCCAGCCAGATGCAGGGCCTGGCCGCCCTGGCAACCGGCCTGACGGAAACCATCAAAGAGCAATAAGCCAATAAGGAAACAAAAGCGAGGAAGCTTCCCATAACCGGGGATTCTTCCTCGCTTTTTCATTCAGCCAAAACCCAGACACTTTTCCTGAATTTCCCCATATAACCCCGGAAAAAACGCCCATAGCTCCCCAGGATAGGGAGATATTTGAGAAATCTTCTGCAAGCTAACGATACCCCACCCAAAGGCTCCCTTGCTAAAGGGAGCTGGCACGCCGTAGGCGTGACTGAGGGATTCACAGTTAGCACTTCCAATTCCCACAAATCCAATGTGGAAACGCAGCAGCCCATAGCTCTCTCCGGGAGGGAGCTGTCACCGCAGGTGACTGAGGGAGCCAGCGGGCGACAAGCTGATTGTTTGCAGATGGGGTGGTACCTGCTGGAGATTGTCGATGCCCAATCCTGCACCGCAGTAACGATACCGGGCACAAAAAGGCTCCCTTGCCAAAGGGAGCTGGCACGGCGTAGCCGTGACTGAGGGATTCACAGTTGGCACTTTCTTAAAAGCACAACCCAATGTGGAAAAGGGAAGACTTTTTAGGGAATAGTGAAGAGTGATTAGGTAAAAGTACCCAGGCAGTGCCTGGGGAATCCCCCCGGTTTGGCTTCGCCAAACCACCCCCCTTTGGCAAGGGGGGCTTTGGG
>OERS01000301.1_pt1 | contig 9522 bp, 8 predicted proteins | sample 1540071 | NCBI WGS metagenome assembly OERS01 (sample SAMEA3891878, study PRJEB23780) | metagenome | biome: terrestrial biome; feature: animal house; material: Caecal content | place: Italy | collected 2015-05-05 | reverse complement strand
TGTTTATACAGTGTGTGACTCTGGACATGTTTTGTTTCATATGATGTTTTTCAGACGAATATAAAAAGCATGGCTGGTATGTTCGAATCCTCGGCCTGAATGAAAAAAGAATGCACATCCAGCTCTATCTTTATCGCCTGATCAAATGTATCCATAACAAAAGCATTATCATTATCATTATGATCACTGATACGAGACAATCCTGGACACTACGCTTATTTACACCCCATATTTTTGCGGCGCCTTTTTGACCGAGTTCTCCATTCAGGTGCTGCTCTATAATTTTTACCTTTTTTGCCGCATCAATTTTACTTTTTCTGGACATAAAATACCTCCAAGTAGGTTTTTATATTTTAGTGTCCTACTTGAAGGTATTATATCATTCAGAGGGTTATAAGTATTTTTTAATATGCTCTTCCCCAGTACACCATATGCTTCGCCGGTTTCCCACAGCATACGCACACATCTGAAAGTTGTTCCTCTTCCATCGGGATACATCTGGATGTCACTCCGCCTGTCTGTGCCTTGATCTCGTCCTCGCACGTTTCCTCGCCGCACCACATTGCCTTTATAAAGCCTTTCTTCTCTGTGACAGCGGCTTTCATCTCCTCCATGGTCACTGCCGAGCTAATGTGATCGTCGAGAAACGCCTTTGCCTTTGCGTACAGATCCTTCTGAATCGTCTCGAGAATCTCGCCCAGTTTTGTTCCAATCTCATCGATTGCCACAACGATCTTCTCTCTCGTATCCCGGCGTACGACTACGACCTGCCCGTTCTCAATATCCTTCGGCCCGATCTCGATACGTGTCGGAATTCCCAGCATCTCCTGTTCGCTGAACTTCCAGCCCGGACTCTTCTCTGAGTCGTCGATCTTCGCACGATAACCCGCCGCTTTCAAAGCATCCAGCAATTCATTCGCCTTGTCGAGTACGCCCTCTTTGTGCTGCGCAATCGGGATGACCCTAGTCTGCACCGGAGCAATCCTCGGCGGAAGGACAAGCCCGCTGTCGTCGCCGTGCACCATAATAATAGCCCCGATGATCCTTGTGGACAGTCCCCATGACGTTTCATATACACTGTGCAGCTCATTGTTCTTATCTGCGTATTTAATCCCAAAAGCATCCGGGAAGGAATTGCCGAAGAAATGGCTGGTTGCTGACTGAAGGGCCTGTCCGTCATGCATCAGCGCCTCTATCGTATAAGTATCCTGCGCACCGGCGAACTTCTCACTCTCGGTCTTGCACCCTGCAACTACCGGGATCGCCAGATCTTCCTCCACAAAATCCTTATACACCTCCCACATCTGCTTTGTGCGCTCCTCCGCTTCCTCGTAGGTCGCATGAATTGTATGTCCCTCCTGCCAGAGAAACTCTCTGGAGCGCAAGAATGGCCTCGTCGTTTTTTCCCAGCGCAGCACTGAGCACCACTGGTTCCATACTTTCGGCAGGTCACGGTAAGACTGCACGGTTTTACTCCACACATCACAGAACAGTGTCTCGGATGTGGGGCGGATGCAGAATCTCTCTTGGAGCCGTTCAGCGCCGCCGTGGGTTACCCATGCCACCTCTGGCGCAAATCCTTCAATATGATCCTTCTCTTTCTGGAGCAGACTCTCCGGGATCAACACTGGGAGGTAAACATTCTCCACTCCTGTGTCTTTAAAACGTTTGTCCAGATCTGCCTGGATATTCTCCCAGATCGCATAACCGTTTGGCAGATAGTTTAGACATCCTTTTACACCGGAATAATCGCACAGTTTCGCCTCACGGACAACGTCCGTGTACCACTGCGCGAAGTCTTCGTCTCTGGAAGTAATCGACTGTACCAGTTTCTTTTCCTTTGCCATCATTTTCTCTCCTTTGCCACATTTCATCATTTTAAAATGCGTCCGCAATAACAAACGCCGGGACATTCAGCCCCCGATAATAAGGGACCGGATCTCCCGGCGGTACCACCCTAATTAACTGTGTATCTCCATCTGCCATCGCTGCAATTGTACGAATAGCAAGCACATCTCATACACAGTTCACTCTTGCGCCTTTAACGCAGGCATACGCCGCACTTTCATGCGGATGCTCCCGGGCCGGTTCTATATGTTTCTGCGGAGGCTTTCACCAGCCGCCTCCTCTCTGCGGCATTCCTTCATATATACTAATCCCGTTCATCGCGTTTTTGCTCTCCTTATGGAGCACAGAGCGCTTTGGTCTAAACGCTAATGAGATTCTAGCTGAAAACAAGGCTTCTGTCAAGACATGGTATTTCCTTGGCTGGTTCTTCTATCCAAAAAAAATTTCCCCACTCTTTTTATTTCCATGTTTCCTTACCCCTGTATCTGAAGCAGCTTATTCTTAAGCTCTGCTTCCATGTTTCTCAGCTCCGCCTCTGCTGCCTGTCTCTTCTCCCTTCCCTCTCTCTGGATATTCATCACTTCATCCAGAGTGGAGATCAGAGATTCATTTGTAGTTTTCAGCGTCTCAATATCCACAATGCCACGCTCGGACGCCTTTGCGGTCTCCACAGTGGCCATCTTTAACTTCTCCGCATTTTTCTTTAGAAGCTCATTCGTCATGTCTGTGACCTTGCGCTGTGCCTCCACCGCCTGCGCGGAGTGCTCCACTCCGAGAGCCAGCACCATCTGGCTCTTCCACAGAGGGATCGTGTTCACAATGGTGGACTGGATCTTCTCCACCATCTGCGTGTCATTATTCTGTACAAGACGGATCTGGGGAGCGGTCTGGATAGAGATCATCCGCGTCAGTTCCAGATCGTGTATCTTTTTCTCGAACCGCAGGCACATAGACTCTAAGTCGCGGGCTGCCTGTGCGTCTTCCGGGAGTCCGGATAACTGTGCTTTCTGTGTCAGCTCTGCAAGCTGCGTGCCGCGTACCTCTTCTAATTTCTTCTTTCCCGCCAGAATGTACATGGACAATTCTTTAAAATATGTGAGGTTCAGCTCGTACATCTTATCCAGCAGAGCCGTATCCTTCATGAGCTGTACCTGATGCTTTTCCAGCACCTTTACGATCTCATTCACATTTGCTTCTGCCTTTGCATACTTTGCCTTCATGGACTCGATCTTGTTGGAAGCTTTCTTAAAGATTCCAAATAAACCTTTTTCCTCTTCCTCATCAAAGCTTTTCAGCTCTGTCACAACGCCTGTGAGCAGGTCTCCCACTTCGCCAAGGTCTTTTGACCGTACATTTTCCAGTGCAGACTCTGAGAAATCCGCCATTTTCTTCTGCGTTCCTGCGCCGTACTGGAGTACCATGGCAGAGTTCGTCAGATCAATCTGCCCTGCGAATGTATCCACCATCCTGCGCTCCTCTTCTGTCAGTACACTGTCGTCTAATGCCTGTTCTTCAGCCTGCGCTACAGGCGTTTTTTTCTCCTCCTGAGCCGCAAAAGGCTCCAGTGTCAGCGTAGGTGCCGTATCCATGTCCTTAAATTCATTGCTCATTCGCTCTTCCTCCATTTAATTTTATATTCTTGCAAAACCGTGTTCTGTGCAATTATTTCCTATCCGTCTTATTCCCGCTGGCCTTCAACCCATCCTCGGTCAGCCCTTCCTGCGCCAGCATCGTATTCAAAACAGAAATATCTGTGGATACATCCCATGCCGTATCTTGAAAAAGATCATCTAAAAGTTTCTCAAACGCGATATTCAACGTATCCAGCGTTTTCTCGATCTCCCGCTTTGAAGATAAAATATTCTCGCCTTGGATCGGCTGGGCATCTAATTCCTCGTATGCCTCAAGAAGTTTGATCGTAGTTGGCAGATAATATTCCATCAGCTTCCTAATATCATCTACACTGTCTGGATTCTCCTCCACCCGGTCAAAGATACGGTCAACCAGCATTTCCATCCGGGAAATCTTAGCTGAGATCTCCTCGCCGGGTATAACGTCATTCGCCTCGCGGATCTTCCTCACATAATCGTCCCCCGCCTTTACAATGTTCTGAACTTCAGGCGAAAGCTTCTCATATTCCTGCCGCTGTCTTTCCTCTGCCGCTTCTTTATCCGCCTTTTCTTTGCTCATCCTCTCCATAAGCGCAGTATACTGGGCATACGCTTCATTGCTTACCATCAGGCATGTTCCCTTGTCATCCAGATGCCCCTGAAGGAACCAGCCTTTACATATCATTTTTTTCAGATCTTTCACAACCGCTTTCACCGTCCGCCCGGTTTTCTTCGCCAGCTCTTCCGTATTGCAGTATTCCCGTGTACCCAGAACTTTCACATAATTACGAAAACGCCCTACGCTGCACACCATACCGGTTCCTTTATACGCCATTGCCGCAAAGATAACCGCCGCGGCGCCAAGCAGCCCTCCGGCAATCCTTATTCCTAATTCCCAGCCGGTCTTCATTCCGATCAGAAAGAGAATGAACAATACTAAGAGTGAAGCAATCCCAAACACATACCCCGTAGCGGCCAGAAAAATGCCGCCCACTTTCGGTGCAGTTCCTCTTAAATACAGCATCTTCGCCCGCGATTTTATCGCTCCTGCACGGGGGACTCCCTGAGCAAAGCCTCCTGCGGCACTGCCCTTGGTCTGCTGCCCGTTTTCTGCTCTGCTTGCGCTTCCTTCGCCTGGTCCTTTATACCATCCACCATTGCGCAGCCCGTCGGACACCGCATCCATCGCCCTGCCCACTGTATCTGAAACTGTCTGATTCAGTCTCCGAAAATCCTGATTATCCACTGCGTCCTGTATGGTTCTGCGGATCTCTTCTCCGAACCGCTCCCAGTCATTATTTATCATGGAATTCCTCCTTAAATGCTTGACCCAGAAAATCATTTATATGATAATCAGTTTAGCCGTAATACGCCGAAAAGTCAAGAAAGGTACGCCACATGAAAACAGATGTAAACAGCCACATCATATATGAAGACTCACAGATTATTGTTTGTCACAAACCTGCGGGGATCGCTGTGCAGAGCGCCCGTCTCGGAGAAAAAGATATGGAAAGCCTCTTAAAAAACTATCTCGCCACGCCTCTGGCACAAAATGTCCGTACGGATCATGCCCGCAAAACGCCGCACCCGAAACGTAAGCCTTCTGTCGCCGCGCCCTATCTCGCAGTGATTCACCGCCTTGATCAGCCTGTGGAAGGTCTTCTCGTATTTGCCAAGACGCCAGAATCCGCGAAAAAATTAAACGCACAGCTTACCTCCTCGGGATTTGCAAAATACTACCGCGCCATTGTATCTGGCACGCCGGCTCCGCCAGAAGGAACGCTGGAAGACTATATGGTAAAAGACGCACGCACAAACTCCTCCCACGTCTGTAAGAGAGATACACATGGCGCGAAACTGGCCCGTCTTCACTATAAGACCCTAGAGACTTATCCGGCTGTCAGTCCATTGGACAACAGCACATCTCTCGTAGAAATAAAACTGGACACAGGGCGGCACCATCAGATACGCGTACAAATGTCCCATCTGGGATGCCCCCTTGCCGGAGATCGGAAGTACGGGTATAACGCTTTGGGGGACAGAAAAAACGCAGAGCCTTTACGGCTCTGCGCATATAAATTATGTTTTAAACATCCTTCCAGCGGAAGAGAGATGGTGTTCGAGCTGCCACGGCTTCCATTCTGATCCCATGCAATGACAATCGTGTTCTCATCCTGCTTGTCTTCTAAGTACCAGTACATCATCCCTGCATATTCTTGTATCGCCGTTGGGGATCAGAATATTGTCTCCCCTCTTGACCATAATGATCAGCAGGCCCGCGTTCTGATCCAGCTCCTTTATCTGTTTATCTCTCCACTTGTGATTTTTCCCAATGCTAATCTCATGAAGCGTCAGATTCTCCCTGTCCTCAAAAGCCGGAGCCGCACAAACAATCACATCCCCGCTGTATAGCCGGGTGTCTCCGTTTGGCGTAATGGACATATCGTCCCGGAACACAAGCACCACAAGGAATCCCGGCGGCAAGACGGCTTCTTTCAACGTCTTACCCGCAAACGGGTGATCCTCAGTCACCTTAATCTTGATGAATGAGACCTCGTTCTCCTCCTGATAATCATTAAAAGTACGGAGCACATTGGTATTCTTATCGATCATCTTAAGCTTTTCTGCCACTGTGGGGAGAAGGGTTCCCTGTCCTGCAAGGGAAAGAAGAACGATCACGAACACAAGATTGAACAAATTGTATGTCATTGGAATATCCGCGAGCACCACATAGATAGAGAACACAATGGACGCCACTCCCCGAAGTCCCGCCCATGACACAAGTCCGATCTGCGCCATGGACGCTCCGAACGGTTTCAGCACAAGGAATACGGCGGCAGGCCGTCCGATAAACGTCATAAACAAGCACACTGCCAGCGCCGGAAAAAACACCTCCGGCAGATGGACTGGGGTGACGAGTAAGCCAAGCAGAAAGAAGATAACCATCTGTGCAATTTCTGTCACAATGTCAAAAAAGCGTACCATATCCTTCTTGTCTTGGATAAACCCATTGCCCATAAAGATCCCGCAAAGATATACGCTCAGATATCCATTTCCCCCGACAAGCGATGCCAAGGCATATCCCGCGATCGCCACGGCAAATACGAATACAGTCCTGCCCTGTTTCATACGGAAGTCTATATTATCCATGATATACAGAGCCACTTTACCGATTAGCAGGCCGCACACAATTCCGAATAATATCTGCTTTGTCAGCATAACTGGCACGGATATCTCGTCCCCGGATATAAGGGATACCATAAGGATCGTCAACATGTAAGAAATTGGATCGTTGGAGCCTGATTCCAGTTCCAGCATAGAATCCGTATGGTCTTTCAAAGACAACTTTTTCGAACGGAGTACATTGAACACCGATGCCGCGTCCGTAGAAGCGACCACAGAACCCATGAGCAGACCTTCTTTCCATCCAAGACCAAGAAAATAATGCGCCCCGGCTCCGGTAAGAAGTGCGGTCACAACGACTCCCACCGTTGACAGTACAAATGATCTTGCCATAACAGGCCGGGCAGTCTTTAAGTTTGTTCCAAAACCGCCATAGAACATGACGAAAATCAAGCTGATCGAACAGATAGCTTCTGATATCTCATAGTTGTCGAAAGGAATCCGGAAGAACCCGTTCTCTCCGAAACACATTCCCAGAGCAATGAACATAAGAAGCGATGGTATTGGAAGTTTCGCCGCAATCCTGTTCATCAGGATACAGAGTATTAGCACAGTAGCGGCAAGAAATAATAAATGATTCATCCGATCCTCCTGTCGTTTTACAAAAACACTTTATATTCCGATTGCAAAAACACATCAGCGTCAGTGTACGCACATATAAACACCGTACACTGACGCTGTCAGTTTACCACAATATTTTTAGATCATGCAAGGTTTGACTCTTCATGACATCCTGCATATCAGCCCCAAATGTCCTGCGCTTTTGACTTCTGTTCCGCTTTGAAATCCCAATTTATGCCTCTTCCGCTGCTGGTTCATCCTCCTCTGCAAGGGACTGCTCATATTTCTTTAGGATCGTTGTCTGGATCCTCTCTCTTGTCCCCGAGTTGATCGGATGTGCGATATCCCGATACTCTCCGTCCAGTGATTTTTTGCTCGGCATTGCAATGAACAATCCCTTTTCGCCTTCTATCACTTTGATATCATGGACGACAAACTCTTCGTCGATAGTGATAGATACCACTGCCTTTAATTTTCCCTCTTTCGCAACTTTGCGTACACGTACATCTGTGATCTGCATACTCTCAGGTCTCCTTTCTCTGCCGCATTATTCCGGGTGTTCCCATACAGGCACCGCCTCTATGACCCTGTCTCTTCCTCCTGTCATTCTCACAGGATCATAATGCGTATCTTTCATTTTTTTCAATCACTACTTTGACACCATTTTCTCCGACATGCCTTGTATTAGCCCTAATTGTGTCACGGCTCTCGACAATACAGTTTTCAATATACGTGTTGTCGCCAAGGTATACATCATTCAAAATAATGGAATTCTTGATCACACAGTTATTTCCAACGAAAACCTTCTTGAAGATGACGGAATTCTCTACCATACCGTTGATGATGCTTCCGCTTCCTACAAGACTGTTTTTCACAACTGCCCCCGGATTGTATTTTGCAGGAGGCTGATCGCTCACCTTGGAAAATACCGCCGGTAATTCCCGGAAGAAGTAATTGCGCACTTCCGATTTCAGGAAATCCATGTTCGTCTGATAATATGCGTCTACCGTTGAGATGTTGTTCCAGTAGCTGTTTATTTTATAACCATATATCTTTTTCAGGTTCTTGTACCTGATCAGGATATCGGTTACAAAATCATGTCTCTCTTCCTCTGCACAGTGCTCTACAAGATCAATAAGCAGCCTTCTGCGGATTACATAGATCCCTGTGGATATCGTCTGTGAGTGGGCCACCATAGGCTTCTCCTCAAACTCCTCGATTCTGGAATTCTCGTTCATGCGGATTGTGCCGAACCGAGTCGCGTCTTCTTCAGGGGCCAGTTCCTTACATACCACTGTGATATCCGCTTTCTTTTCGATATGATATGCAAGCACATCGTTGTAATCCAGCTTGTACACCGCGTCCCCTGACGTAATAATCACATACGGCTCATGGCATTTTCTTAAGAAATCCAAATTCTGATAGATCGCGTCCGCAGTCCCTCTGTACCAATAACCATTGTCTGCAGTGATCGTAGGGGTAAACACATACAAACCGCCCTGCTTACGCCCGAAGTCCCACCACTTGGAGGAATTCAAATGCTCGTTTAACGATCTCGCATTATACTGGGTCAGCACAGCAACTTTCTGAATATGAGAATTTGTCATATTACTGAGCGCAAAGTCAATCGCCCGGTAACTCCCCGCGATTGGCATCGCCGCAACCGCGCGCTTTGCTGTCAGCTCGTGCATCTTCCTGTTATTGCCGCCCGCTAAGATAATACCTACTGCTCTCATATCCTGTCACCTGCCTTTATCAATGTCTCACCGCTCTCGAGGACGCCGTCATGGTAATCTTCCGGCAGCGTCACGCCGCTGATTGCGGTATTCTTTCCAATCTGTATATTCGGCGGGATCACGGAATTCTCTCCGATCGTGGCAAGACCGCCGCTGTATATATTGGGCTTCGTTCTGTTCTCCACCTCAGCTCCAATGCCGATAACAACATTGCTTCCGACAACTGTGTCTTCAGCGATAATCGCCTTTTCGATCACGCAGTTCTCACCGATAGTCACTCCCTGCATAATGATTGAGCCGCGCACCACGCTTCCTTTTCCGATGGTGACTCTTCCTCCCAAGACAGAGCTGTGCACTTCACCATAGATCTCGGATCCGTTACTGATGATACAGCGATCCACCACAGCCTCCTCGGAGATATACTGAGGTGGAAGGCTTGCACTGTTCGTATAGATCTTCCAAAATTCTTCATACAAGTTAAACTCCGGGATTATATCGATCAGCTCCATGTTCGCTTCCCAATAGGAACTGAGCGTCCCTACATCTTTCCAGTATCCGTTGTACTCATAGGCGAACAGCCTGTC
>OERS01000299.1_pt1 | contig 9536 bp, 9 predicted proteins | sample 1540071 | NCBI WGS metagenome assembly OERS01 (sample SAMEA3891878, study PRJEB23780) | metagenome | biome: terrestrial biome; feature: animal house; material: Caecal content | place: Italy | collected 2015-05-05 | reverse complement strand
GCTAAGCCCTGTTCAGGAGCGCCTTAGCGCTTCATGTTGACCAATTCCTCCAGCATGGTGTCGGTCACGGTAACGATACGGGTGTTGGCCTGGTAGCCGCGCTGATACACGATCATGTTGGAAAACTCGGTGGCAAGGTCGGTGCCGGAGCCCTCGAGGAAGCTGGTCATGAGGCGGGTGCCGCTCTTGGCCAGCAGCATGGTGTCCGGGTCGGGCACAGCGCCCGCCATGATCTTGCCGTTGTTGAGGTAGCCGGTCACAGCGCTGTTGGGGGTGCTCACGGTGATGGAGCCCGCCGCGGCGCCCGCGGTGTAGTAGGGGCCGTCGGTGTGCAGCACACCGCTGGGGTTCTCCACCGAACCGAGGGCGATGTAGCCCACCACGGCGGTCTCCTTGACCAGGGCGATGAACTCGTTGTTCAGGGTGGGCAGGATGTTCTTGATGGCCTGGGGCATGATGACGCGCAGCATCACCTGGCTGTAGGAAAGGCCCAGGCTGCGCCCGGCCTCCATCTGGCCGGGGTCGATGCTCATAATGCCGCTGCGGAAGATCTCGGCCACATAGGCGCCGCTGTTGATCCCGAAGGCCAGGATGGCCACCGGCACCTTGCCGACATTCACCGAGCCGAAGATGACAAAGTACATGATCAGCAGCTGGATCATGGTGGGGGTACCGCGGATGACGGTCAGGTACAGCTTGCAGATGCCGTTCAGGATGCGCAGGTGTCCGGTCTGGTCATGGGTGGTGCGGATGTACGCGATGATGAAGCCCAGCACCACGCCCAGGGCCGCTGCCGCAAAGGCAACGATCAGGGTGGTTTTCAGACCGTTCAGGAAGAGCAGGTAGCGCTGCTGCTCGATGAAGGTGGAGACGAACTCGCTGGAAAGTTCCTCCCACAGGTTTTGGAAAAATGCCATGAACTTCCCTCCTTGACGGGGCGGACAGGGGGTGAATATGCATAATTTTTGAATTTTTATGCATATATACATAAAGAGAAGGGACAGAGCCGGGATTCGCACCTGGGCTCTGTCCTCTGCATCTCTTATCAAACCACAAAAGCCGCGATTTGTAAAGAGGTTTTTGCAAATCTGTCCGGCCTGGCCGGGAGCTTTACTTCAGAACGATGATGGACTGGGCGGCGGTGCAGTAGGTATCGGTGAAGTCGATCTGCTCCTGACGCTCGGGGGTGACGGTCATGCCGGCCATGCCGAAGTCGGCCTTGCCGCTGTTGACGGCCGCAATGATGGAGTCAAACTCCATGTCCTCGATGTGCAGGTCATAGCCCAGCTTGTCGCACAGGGCCTTGGCAAACTCGGCGTCGATGCCCACGATCTCGCCGTTCTCGATGTACTCATAGGGATCGAAGGTGGCGTTGGTGGCCATCACCAGGGTGCCGTTGGGGTACTCGGTGCCCTCGGGGGAGACATAGCCCTCGGCGCCCTCCACCTTGGCGATGTACTTGTCCAGGATGGCGTCCAGGGTGCCGTTCTCCTTCAGCTCGGCGATGGCGCCGTTCAGCTGTTCGGTCAGGTCGGGGTTGTCCTTGCTGACGGCGATGGCGTAGCTCTCCTCCGCGAAGGCGGTGTCCAGGGTGGTCAGCTCATCGGGGTTGGCGGCCACAAAGTTCTTGGCCACCTGGTCGTCGATGCAGACGGCGTCGATCTTGTTGGTCAGCAGGGCCTGCACGGCGTCGGCGGCCTTGTTGTACTGCTCCACGCCGGCGATGCCCAGCTTGTCCTCGCCTTCGCCCACTTCCTCGCTCATCAGCAGGTCGCCGGTGGTGCCCAGCTGGACGCCGACGGTCTTGCCGGCCAGGTCCTCCAGAGCCTGGATGGCCTGGGTGGAAGCCTCGCTGCCGGCGGCAGAAGCGGCGCTGCTGGCAGTGCTGGAGGCGGAGGCGGCGGTGGAAGAGCTGGTGCTGGAGCAGGCGGTCAGGACCAGAGCGGCGGACAGACCGGCAGCGGCCAGGAAGCTGCGGCGGGTGATCTTATTCATATTCATACACTCCTCTTGAATCTTCGAACTTTGGCAAACAGGCAGGGGGCGGGCGACCCGCCCCGGCCGCAAACAGACGATGCGGCGTTCAGCCGGGCGTCATCCCGGCGACAACCTGTAGTATAGTTTGTACAAATGTAAATGTCAAGTCTTGTGCAGAAAGGCAGCCCAAATTGAAACCAAATTGAGATAACTTATGCAAAATATCCCAAAATACGACGCATATATGCAAAAAGCCCCCGCCCGGGGCGGCCTCCTCAGAGGGGGGCGCACGGGCGGGGGCTTGGGCGTTTTGGGCGTTTAAAGATACCGCGCGATCTCTTCCGCGCTGCGCTTGGGCACGCAGTAGTCGCGGTTTGCGTCCAGGTAATATTTGACGCCGGTGGCTTCGGTCAGGGGAACGACGCGGGCGGCGTGGGCCGGGTAGCCCAGGGCCACCATGGTGTGCAGCGTTTCGTTCTCCGCCAGGCCCAGCAGCCCGGTCAGACGGGGGCGGTCGATGGCCCCCATGATGCAGCTGCCCACCCCCCTGGCCCAGGCGGCCAGGGTCAGGTTGGCCAGGGCGATGCCTGCGTCGGTGTCCTTGTCGCCGGGGATCGAGGCGTCCTGGACCACGGCCACGAACAGGACGGGCTGTTCGCCGGGGCCCGGCGTCCCCTGCTCGGGGGGCAGGTAGGCCGCCCACTTGACCAGGGGCTGGACCCGGGCCACCATCTCGGGGCTCTGGACCACCACCAGGCGGATGGCCTGCCGGTTGCCCCCGCAGGAGGACAGGCGCACGGCCTGGATCATGTCGTCCACCACGGCGGCGGGGACGGGCGTCTGCTGAAAGCGGCGGTAGGTGCGGCGGGTGGCAAGCAGTTCCATGATGTCCATGTCAGGATTCTCCTTTCGCTTGGTGCAGCAGGTCGGCCAGGCTGGGGACGGTCAGGCCGCCCCGGCCGGTGACGGTCTCGGCGTGGAGCAGGGAGGAGAGGACGCTCTCCTCCACCGACTCGGCCGCGGCCCGGAACAGCAGGTCCATCCGGTCCTCGTGGACCGCCCGCAGGGGCACGAAGTCCCCCCGGGGGTCATGGGGGATGCGGCAGGCGGTGGAAAAGGCGATGACGATCTCCCCGCTGCCGTTGCCGCAGTAGGAGCCGGTGCGGCTCAGGCCCACGATGGCCCGGCGGGCCACCCGGCCCAGCTGGCGGCAGGTGAGGGGGACGTCGGTGGCCAGCACCGTGATGATGGACCCCCGGTCCTGGTGGGGCGGCACGCCGGCCTGGGCCAGACGCTGCCGGATGGGGACGCCGGCCAGGATCAGGTCGTCGAACCGCGCGTGGTTGGACAGGACCAGCGCCCCCAGATGGAAGGTCCGGCCCTCCAGCTCCAGCCGGCGGGAGGCCGAGCCGATGCCGCCCTTGAGCCCGTGGCAGCGCATCCCCCGGCCGGCCCCCACCGCGCCCTCGGCAAAATCGGCGCGGCAGTCGGCCAGGGCGGCCAGGGCGTGGGCCTCGGTGACGTGGAGGCCCCGGATGTCGTTCAGGCCGCTGTCGTTGCACTCGCAGACCACCGGGTTGACGCTGCCGGTGGTCTCGCAGATGTCGGGGCAGCGGTCCAGCATATACCGGACCAGCGCGGTGGACACCGTCCCCACGCTGAGGGTGTTGGTGAAGAGGATGGGGGTCTCGAGGGTGCCCAGCTCTTCGATCTGGACCAGGCCGGTGGTCTTGCCAAAGCCGTTGATGACGTGGGCCGCCGCAGGCACCTTTTCGTGAAAGGTGTCCCCCGGGTGGGGCAGCAGGGCGGTGACGCCGGTCTGGACGTCGCCGCCGGCCAGGGTGCAGTGGCCCACTGTCACCCCCGGCACGTCGCTGATCCGGTTCAGGGGCCCGGGGGGCAGGCTGCCCACCGAAAAGCCCCAGCTTGGTTGGATGCCCATGAAAGTACCTCTCAATGTGGATTGCTGGTCACGGCGTAGTGTCGTCCAGGGTGTTCAGGTCGTAGGGGGTGTTCTGGTAGACATAATAGTTCAGCCAGTTGGAATACAGCAGGTGAGCGTGGGCCCGCCAGCGGAACACAGGGGTGCGGCCGGGGTCGTTGTCGGGGTAGTAGTTTTTGGGCGGCGCGATGGGCAGCCCCCGGGCCACGTCCCGGCGGTATTCGGCGTCCAGGGTCAGCTTGTCGTACTCGGGGTGCCCGGTGACGAAGATCTGGCGGCCGTTCTCGGTGCTCAGCAGGTAGGGGCCGGCCTCGTCGCTGGCGGCCAGGATGCGCAGCGCCGGGCACTGGGCGATGTCCTCCACGCAGACCCCGGTGTGGCGGCTGTGCGGGGCATAAAACTCCTCGTCAAAGCCCCGCACCAGGGGGTTGGCCGGGCGGGTGACCCGGTGGGGGAAGATGCCGAACATCTTTTCGGGCAGCAGCTCCTTGCGCACCCCGTAGTGGTGGTACAGCCCCGCCTGCGCCCCCCAGCAGACGTGGAGGGTGGAGTAAACGTTGGATTTGGAATAATCCATGATCTCGCACAGCTCGGGCCAGTAGTCCACCTCCTCGAAGGGGATGGTCTCCACCGGCGCGCCGGTGATGATCATCCCGTCAAAGCGGCGGTCCCGCACCTCGTCAAAGGTCTTGTAAAAGGCTTCCAGATGGGCGGGGGAAACATGGGTGGCCGCGTGGCTGGCGGTCTGCAGCAGGGTCATGTGGACCTGCAGGGGGCTGTTGGCCAGCAGCCGGGCGATCTGGGTCTCGGTGGCGATCTTGGTGGGCATCAGGTTGAGGATGGCGATCTCCAGCGGCCGGATGTGCTGGGAGAGGGCCCGCTCCCGGTGCATCACAAAGATGTTTTCCGCGTACAGCGCGTCGTAGGCGGGCAGGGTCTTGGGGATGATGAGGGGCATGGCGGATTCCTTTCAGAGCCCTCTCGGTCAGCTGCGCTGACGGCTCCCTCTGTCAAAGGGGGAGCCGGCCCAAGAGGTGGTTGTTTGAAGTGCCTTCCAAAAATGGCCGGGGCAGGCTCAGACCTGGTCCAGCGCCTGGGCGATGTCCGCGATCAAGTCCTCGCTGGCTTCCAGGCCGCAGCTCATCCGCACCAGCTCGGCGGGGACGCCGGCGGCCTTGAGCTGCTCGTCGTTCATCTGCCGGTGGGTGCTGGAGGCCGGGTTCAGGCAGCAGGTGCGGGCGTCCGCCACGTGGGTCTCGATGGCGGCCAGCCGCAGGGACTTCATGAAGGTGCTGGCGGCTTCGCGGCCGCCGGCCAGGCCAAAGGAGACCACGCCGCAGCTGCCATGGGGCAGATACTTCCGGGCCAGGGCGTGGTAGGGGCTGGACTCCAGCCCGCAGTAGTCCACATAGGCCACCTTGGGGTGCTGCTCCAGGAACTGGGCCACCGCCAGGGCGTTGGCGCAGTGGCGGGCCATCCGGACGTGGAGGCTCTCCAGGCCAAGGTTCAGGATAAAGGCGTTCTGGGGGGACTGGCAGCAGCCGAAGTCCCGCATCAGCTGGGCGGTGGCCTTGGTGATGAAAGCTCCGCCCTGGCCGAACCGCTCGGCGTAGGTGATGCCGTGGTAGCTCTCGTCGGGGGTGGTCAGGCCGGGGAACTTGTCGGCGTGGGCCATCCAGTCAAAATGGCCGCTGTCCACGATGGCGCCGCCCACCCCGGCGCCGTGGCCGTCCATATACTTGGTGGTGGAGTGGGTGACGATGTCGGCGCCCCACTCGATGGGGCGGCAGTTGACCGGAGTGGGAAAGGTGTTGTCCACGATCAGGGGCACCCCGTGGGCGTGGGCGGCCCTGGCAAACTTTTCGATGTCCAGCACGGTGAGGGCGGGGTTGGCGATGGTCTCGCCAAAGACGGCCTTGGTGTTGGGCCGGAACGCGGCGTCCAGCTCTTCCTCGGTGGCGGTGGGGGAGACGAAGGTGACGTCGATGCCCATCTTGGCCATGGTGACCGAGATCAGGTTGAAGGTGCCGCCGTAGATGGTGGAGGAGGAGACGATGTGGTCCCCGCACTGGCAGATGTTGAACAGGGCCAGGAAGTTGGCGGCCTGCCCGCTGGAGGTCAGCATGGCGGCGGCGCCCCCTTCCAGGGCGGCGATCTTGCGGGCCACGGCGTCGCAGGTGGGGTTCTGCAGGCGGGAGTAGAAGTAGCCGTCGGCCTCCAGGTCGAACAGCTTGCCCATGTCCTCGCTGGTGTCGTACTTGAAGGTGGTGGACTGGATGATGGGGATCTGGCGGGGCTCGCCGTTGCCGGGGGTGTAGCCGCCCTGCACGCAGATGGTATCGCGGTTCATAGGGAACTCCTTTCTTGCCCTCCCTCCGTCACGGGAGGCGGGGGGTCACTTTCTCAATCTCTTGTCGCTGTGGGTGGCGATGGCGGTGCCGATGGTCTGGAACAGCTGCACCAGCACGATCAGCAGCACCACGGCCACCAGCATGATGCCGGCCTGGTAGCGGTAGTAGCCGTAGGAGATGGCCACCTTGCCCAGGCCGCCGCCGCCGATGGCGCCCGACATGGCCGAATAGCCCAGGATGGTGGTCAGGGCGGTGGTCATGCTGGAGACAAGGCTGGGCAGGCTTTCGGGGATCATCACCTTGGTGATGATCTGCAGGGGGGTGGCGCCCATGCTCTGGGCGGCCTCGACCACGCCGGGGTCCAGCTCCCGCAGGCTGGTCTCCACCAGCCGCGCCACAAAGGGGAAGGCCGCCGCCACCAGGGGCACGATGGTGGCGTTGGTGCCCACCGTGGTGCCCACGATCAGGCGGGACAGGGGGAATACGCAGATCATCAAAATCAGGAAGGGGATGCTGCGCAGGATGTTGATGACGAAGTTCAGCGCGTGCATCAGCCAGCCGGGCAGGGGCAGGACGCCGTCCTTGTCCCCGGCCACCAGCAGCACGCCCAGGGGCAGCCCCAGCACCAGGGCAAACGCGGTGGAAAGGACGGTGATGTAAAAGGTCTCCCACACCGCAAAGGCAAAGTCCATAACGGTCACAGGCCGGTCACCTCCTCAACGGTCACGCCGGGCTGGGTGCGGATGTACTCCATAGCCCGGCGGGCTTCGGCTACGTCGCGGGGCAGGCGCAGCAGCATACTGCCGAAACACTTCTGGTTCAGGTCGCGGGTGTCGGCGCTCAGGACGCTGACCAGGATGCCCGTCTCGGCGGCCAGGGAGGCCACCAGGGGCTTTTCAGTGGAAGAACCGTTGAAGGTCAGGCGGATGACGTGGTCGTCGGGGGCAAAGGAGGCCAGCTCCCGGGAGGCCTTGCCGCCGCCGGGGGCCACCAGGCGGCGGGCCGCGGCGGTCTTGGGCTTGGCAAAGATCTCCTGCACCGTGCCCTCCTCCACCACCTGGCCGCCGTCCAGGATGGCGACCCGGTCGCAGATGGCCTCCACCACGCTCATCTGGTGGGTGATGACCACCACCGTGATCCCCATCTTCTGGTTGATCTCGCGGATCAGCCCCAGGATGGAGCGGGTGGTGTCGGGGTCCAGGGCGCTGGTGGCCTCGTCGCACAGCAGCACCTTGGGGTCGGTGGCCAGGGCCCGGGCGATGGCCACCCGCTGGCGCTGGCCGCCCGACAGCTGGGCGGGGTAGGCGCCGGCCTTGTCGGGCAGGCCCACCGTCTGCAGCAGCTCCCGGGCCCGTTTTTCGGCGTCGGCCTTTTTCACGCCGGCCAGCTCCATGGGGAAACAGACGTTGGCCAGGCAGCTGCGCTGCATCAGCAGGTTGAACTGCTGGAAGATCATGGCGATCTTCTGCCGGCGCTGGCGCAGCTGGGCGGGGGTCAGGGACTGCATCTCGGTGCCGTCGATGACCACCTGGCCCTCGGTGGGGCGCTCCAGCAGGTTGATGCAGCGGACCAGGGTGCTTTTGCCGGCCCCCGACATCCCGATGATGCCGTAGATCATCCCGTCGGGGATGGTCAGGTTGATGTCCCGCAGCGCCTGGACGGCGCCGTCCTTCATCTGGAAGGTCTTGGACAGATGTTTCAGTTCGATCACAGCGGGGTCCTCCGGTGTCTATCAGCCCTGGATGGGGTCGAGGCTGGTCTGCTTGCCGCCGTAGATGCCCATGGGCTCGACGTGGATGCCGGCGACGGTGACCAGGTGGGTGCCGTTCTGCGCGTTGAAGTCGTCCAGGTAGGGCTGGTGCTGGAAGTAGTTGGTGTCCACCGTGCCGTCCTCGACCACGTTGTTGGGGATGATGTAGTCGTCAAATTCCTGGATGTCCAGGGTGATGCCCTTGGCCTCCAGGATGGGCACGCAGACCTCCAGCACTTCGCAGTGGGGGGCGGGGGTGGCGGCGCAGCTCACGGTCTGGCCGGCCAGGGCGTCGTAGTCCACTTCGGGGTCGTAGCCGTCGGTAGGGTTCTCCACCACCGACACCACCGCGCCGCCGTACTGCTCCAGCATAAAGTCCTTCACCTGCTGGCTTTCCAGCGCGGCGGCCAGGGCCTTGATGCGGGGGTCGTTTTCGTTGCCCTCTTTGCAGACCAGCACGTTGACGTAGCTGGAGGTGCCGTCTTCCATGGCCAGGGCCTGGGTCATGGGGTCCAGCCCGGCGGCGATGGCGTAGTTGGAGTTGATGACGGCGTAGTCCTCGTCCTGCAGGACGTTGGGCACCTGGGCGGCCTCCACCTCGTCGATGGTGATGTTGAGGGGGTTATCTGCGATGTCGTTCTTGGTGGCGGTGATGCCGGCCCCTTCCTTCAGGGTGAAGAAGCCGTTCTTTTCCAGCAGCTGGAGGGCGCGGGCCTCGTTGGTGGTGTCGTTGGGGACAGCCACAGTGAACTTGGTGGGCTTGCCGGAGGCAGCGCCGCCCTCAGAGGAGCCGCAGGCAGCCAGGGCGGCAGCCGCAGCGGCTGCGCCGGAAACTTTCAGAAAATCACGACGAGTAATCATAGAATTTTTCCTCTTTTCTTCTTATTTAATAAAATGGATCTTTGGCGGCAGCCGGACAGGAGGCTGCCCAGGGATGGGGAAGAAAAAAGCTCCCGTCCCAGCTGGGCCGATGCCCTGCAAGGACGGGAGCATAAAACTTCCGTGGTACCACCTTGGTTTACCGCACCCTCACGGGCGACGGCCTCGACGCTGCGGCACAGATTTTGTGTGCGTACAGCCGGACGCGATAACGGGCGTACCCGTCGCAGGCTTAGAGCTCTTGTTCTTCGCCCGCGCGGCTCCGAGACCATTTTCGGCTCCCTGTTTCCTGCCCGTTTCCACCGCCGGGGCTCTCTGGTAAGGATCAATGCGAAAGCCTACTCTTCTCTTCACAGCCATTTTGAAATATCAAGTACTATTGTATGCAAACGGGCGCGATTTGTCAACAGGCCGGGCGCAAGTTTTTGGCCGCCGGGGCGGCAGGGCGGGGCAAATCCAAAAAAAACAATTGAGAACTGGCGGCCGCCGTGGTACAGTATAGGGGAAACTTTTCATCCAACACAGGAGAACAAACACTATGGCGGCACCCATCGAACAATACCCGGACGGCGAACAGCGCCGCCGGATCATGGATTTTATCATGGCAGCGGGGCAGACCCTTCTGGAAAATGGGGCG
>OERS01000298.1_pt1 | contig 9536 bp, 9 predicted proteins | sample 1540071 | NCBI WGS metagenome assembly OERS01 (sample SAMEA3891878, study PRJEB23780) | metagenome | biome: terrestrial biome; feature: animal house; material: Caecal content | place: Italy | collected 2015-05-05 | reverse complement strand
TTTCAGGTGAACGTTCAGTGAGCAACAGAATTTCACTTAATAGAACCAAGGGCTCAGATCGCCGAAGGGCCAGAAGTAGCTGCCAGATCCGGAATTGTTGCTTTGCTCCTCATTCTGCTGCTCCTGCTGGGCCTGGGCCTCCTCCTGCCGCTGACGGCGGCGGTCCCGGGCGGCCTGACGGGCCTCGGCGTCCTCGGCGTTGATGATGCGGCCATTCTTATCCCGCTTGGGGGCCTCCAGATTCACCATGGGGAAGGGGTGGTCCTCCACCACGGGGATGGAGCGGCCCAGCAGCTTCTCAATGGCCTTCAGCTCGGCCTTCTCGTCAAACTGGCAGAAGGAGATGGCGGTGCCGGAGTGGCCGGCCCGGCCCGTGCGGCCAATGCGGTGGACATAGGTCTCGGGCACTTCCGGCAGGTCGTAGTTGAACACGTGGGACAGCTCGTTGATGTCGATGCCCCGGGCCGCGATGTCGGTGGCCACCAGGACCTTGGTGCGGCCGGCTTTGAAGCCCTCCAGGGCCGCCACCCGGGCGCTCTGGCTCTTGTTGCCGTGGATGGCCGCCGCCGGGATGCCCTGCTTGACCAGGTCCCGGGCGATCCGGTCGGCCCCGTGTTTGGTGCGGCTGAAAACCAGGGCGTTGTGGACGGGCGGCTGCAGGTTCTGGATCAGCCAGGGCAGCAGCTTGCGCTTGTCCGTCTTGGAGACGTAATAGAGGCTTTGGGCGATGCGGTCCACTGTGCTGGACACCGGGTCCACCTTGACGAAGGCGGGGTCCCGCAGGATGCCGGCGGCCAGCTGCTCGATCTCGGCGGGCATGGTCGCGCTGAACATCAGGGTCTGCCGCCGCACCGGCAGCTTGGCGATGACCCGCTTGACGTCGTGGACAAAGCCCATGTCCAGCATCCGGTCGGCCTCGTCCAGGACAAAGATCTCCACCCCGGACAGGTCCACATAGCCCTGCCCGATCAGGTCGTTGAGGCGGCCGGGGCAGGCCACCAGGATGTCTACCCCCTGGCGGAGTTTTTCCACCTGGGGGGCCTGGCCCACCCCGCCGAAGATGACGGCCGAGCGCAGCTTCAGATACTGGCCGTACTGCGCAAAGCTCTCCCCGATCTGGAGGGCCAGCTCCCGGGTGGGGGTCAGGACCAGGGCGCGGACCGCCCCCGGTTTTTTGGGCGGGCGGGCGCTCAGCAGGTCCAGGATGGGCAGGGCGAACGCCGCCGTCTTGCCGGTGCCCGTCTGGGCACAGCCCATCAGATCCTGGCCTTTCAGCACCGGCGGGATGGCTCCCGCCTGGATGGGAGACGGCTTTTCATAGCCCGCCCGGGCCACGGCCCGCAGGATCGGTTTGGATAGATTCAGTTCTTGAAATGTCATTCTGCTCCTTGGAAAAATGGGTCAACGGGGAGAACCTTGCTCCGCGATGCGGCGGCACTCGATGTAGTACCGCTTTTCTTCGGCGTGGCCCATGCTGAAGGTCTTGCGGGGCAGCACGCCGCCCAGCACCACCCCCCGGAAGAGGTCGCTCTTCTGCAAAGGGGGCAGCAGCAGGCCCACCGCGCCTTTTTCTGCGCTGAACGCCCGCACCGCGGCCTCGTCGTGGACATAGTCCACCCGGGCCTCCGGATGGTTCTCCAGGAAATATTCCACAAATTCATCCACCGTCCCTACGCCCAGGGGCGCGGTGGGGTTTTCAAAGCTGAGGGTGCATTCTTCCTGCACGCCGATCAGCTGCATTTTCTGCTCGTATTCGTCCCCAAAGCGGACCCCGGCCATGTTCTTGTCGCTCCAGGTCACCAGGTTGAGCAGCACCGTCTCGTAGCTGGTGTTGAACAGCACCCGGTGGATGGGCTCGATCTCCACCGCGTCGGACCGGACGTTGCACACCTCCGCCAGGCACCAGCGGGCGGGATGATTTGCCCGCTGCTCGGGGGAGAGGGTGGGTTTCAGCTCTTCCCAATAGGCTTTGGCGGTGGCGAGAGAGTGGTTGCCGTCCCCCACCGCCAGGGCCAGGGGGCGCTTGTTGGGCGCGCCGGGGTAGCGTGCCCGGAAGGTGGCGGCGCTGCCCAGCGCCGTCATGGCCGCCTCGATCCGGGCCAGCAGGGCGGGGTCCTCCACCGCCCAGCCGGCCACATGGCCGCCGCCCAGCATCAGCTCGCCCTCGTAGAGGGGGCGCAGCTTTGCCTTTTGGGCGCCGATGGGCTCGATCAGGGTGCCGTCGGGGTCGTCGGCCAGCATCATCACATGGGGCGTTTCCAGCCTGGCCCCCCGGCGCACCGCCATCCGGGGCGGGATCCGCTCTTCCACCGTGTTCTCGCTGGGGCGGATGGGCGACAGGCTGCCCCGGTGGTAATTGTAAGCCTCCAGATCCACCCGGCCCACCAGCCCCTGGCGGACCCGGCCGCTCTGCAGGGTGCGCTCGACGTAGACGTAGCCGTCCACCGCCCGCGTCAGGACCTCCCGGTCATAGGTTTCCATCTTTTGATGGATGGTATCCACCCGGGCGGCCAGGTCGCCGTCGTTCAGGTAGACCTCGGGCAGGATCAGATCCAGGGCGCTGGGCCCGCCCGCCGCGGCGGCGGCAGCCCGCTCCCAATAGGCGCGGTCGCTGGTAAACTGGTCGCAGGCGATGCAGCCCCACTGCTCCAGAGGGACGGAGGCGTCGGGCAGCAGGATGTGGGCCGGCATAAAGCAGGATGTGTTTTCCATCTTCAGTTCCTCACTCTCACACAAAAGCCAAAAGGGACGGGGCCGCGGTCAGTAGAAGCGGCCGCTCTCGCTGTCCCGCACAACGACCCAGGCGGCGCCCAGCTCTTTCATCCGGGCCGCCGTTTCGGCCAGGGCGGCCGGGTCCTGGGTCTCGCCGGCGGGCAGGCTGATGACCAGATTGTGCACCCCCAGCTGGGCGGGCAGCGCCCCCAGCGCCGTGCTGACCCCGGTGCAGCTGGCCAGGGGGTATTCGTACCAGAGGGTGACGCGGCCCGCAAAGCGCGCGTCCCAGGCGGCGATGTCCGCCGCCAGCTGGGCGTCCCGGCTCAGGCCCCCCGTCTGGCCAAAGTCCTGGCTGGAGGAGGCGCTGGGCGGAAACTGGACCGCCGAGAGGCAGACCTGTTCAAACCCGCAGTTGTACAGCTCTTCGATCAGGTCGCCGATGAAGGCATTGGCCGAGGCCGCGTAGGGGTTGAGCCAGGCTTTGCCCCCGGCCGCCGCGTTGGCGGCATCCAGCCAGAGATAGCCGCCCTCCCCGGCGTACTGGATGGCCATGCTGCGGTCGGTATAGGAGGCCACGGGGTCCTGGAAGGCGGCCACCCCGGCCACCGGCACCAGCCCTTCTTCCTTGAAGATCGAGGCGATGAGGGCCGGGTCCACCACCGTGGCCGCCACGCTGCGGGAGGCCGCCGGCACCGCCGAGGCGTAGTAGATGTACCCGCTGGCGTCCTTGAAGGGGATCAGGGCGTAGGTGACCCCCTGCTCGGCCAGGGCCTGAGCCTGGGTACGGATCGCCGCCGCATCCCCGAGGGCCGACAGGCTCACGGTGGCCCAGCTGCCCTCCCGGATGGCGGTGCCGGACACCGGCTCCGGCTGGGAGGAGGCTGCCGGCGAAGCCGCCTGGGACGCCGGCCGGGACACCGCGCTGCTGCTGCCCGCGCTGGACGCAGGCGCGCGCTCCGCCTCCGACGGCGCCGATGCCGCAGCGGAAGAGCTGCCGGACAGGTCGCGGTCCCGCACCACCGTATACCAGGTGTGGGTGGCCCAGTCCAGCACATAGGGGGCGGCCAGCCAGGCAGCGCCCAGCACCACCGCCGCCAGCAGCAGGATGCCCAGGGTTTTTTTGATCTTCATCTCGCGGCTGTAAAAGCTGCGGTGGTACCGTTTGACCTTTTTGTTCCGCCTTCTTCTCGGCATGGTTCCCCCACCTTCCGTCGTTTTTTACAGGGGCTTACAGGATCACCGTGTGCCCCGTAAAGCCATAGATCGCCAGCGCCAGCACCCCGATGTAGATCAGGGTGATGGGCATCCCCCGGAACGCCGCCGGGATGGCCTGACTGCGCAGCCGGTTTTGCGCCTCGGTCACCAGCAGCACCGCCAGCAGATAGCCGACGCCGCTGCCCAGGCCGAAGCCCAGCGACTGGGTCAGGGTAAAGCTCTGGGTGCGGCCCAGCAGCAATGTGCCCAGCACACAGCTGTTGAGGGCCGCCAGCGGCAGGATGCGCAGCAGCTGCCGCTGCCAGGGCAGCTTGATCAGGTGCAGCAGGGCCATCTCTGCGGCGCTGACCGCCGCGATGCAGCCCAGATAGACCAGCGGCCGGGCCGCGGGCCCCAGCCCCCAGGCCGCGGCCGCGTTGCCCGCGTACCAGGCCACCGGGGCCAGCAGCAGCTGGGTGACGCACTGCAGCAGGCCGAACAGCAGGCTGTTGGTCCGGGCGTCGCCCACCAGCTGCACCAGACGGGAAACGCCCAGCGCCCTGGTAAAGATGGCGTTTTGGGCAAAGACGGCCAGCAGCGCATAGCCGAAAAAGACGGTCAGGGTCTCGGCCACGGTGGCCGGCTGGACGGAAAGGACTGCTAAGCTCACGGTTTACCCCTCGCCTCCTTCTGTCGATTGACGATGACCTGGTTCTGGGCCTCGTTGGTCAGAAAAGCCCGGTACCGGGCCGCCAGGGCCCGCCAGACGGCGCTGATGACCCCCAGCAGGATGAAGCCGCCCGCCGGCATGGAGGCCAGGGGCATCAGGATGGTGTTGGCCGTCACCGGCATCCCAAAGACGGCGCCGGTGGCCAGCCATTCCCGGATGCAGCCCACCAGGAGCAGCACCGCCACATACCCCACCGTCACCCGCAGGCCCTTGGAGACGGCCTTGCGCAGGGTCTCCTGGACCCGGCCGTAGCGGTAGATGAGCAGGGGCTCCACCACCAGCATGGGCAGGTAGATGCCCAGCGTCAGCAGCTCCACCCCGAACAGCCGGTCCAGAAGCGGGTAGACCGCCATATAGACCACCGCCGCGGTGCCGCTGTAGATCAGGCCCCGGGGCAGCAGCTTGGCCCGCAGCTCCTCCTCGCTGGCGTGCTCCTGCAGGGGCACCAGCTTGCTGAGGAAGTAGCTGACCACCCGGGAGGGGGTCAGCAGCAGGGCCACCGCCGCCGCCAGCATCAGGGCGTTGCGGCCGCTGGTGGCCAGCACCACCAGGGGCGCCAGGCCCATGCCCTGCATGATGACCGGGTTGTTCAAAAAGATGCGGTCGTGGTGGGCATAGCGCCCGGGGTCGCGGAGGATGATCTCCGCCTTTTGCTGTTTCATCCGGCGGCCTCCTTTCCTCCGGCTTTGCCGGGCAGGCTGTAGAACCGGTGGACCACCCGGTCCAGCCAACCCGACAGGCTGTTCATGATGAGGATCGCAAAGCAGACCCCCGTCTCATACACGCCAAAATAGCGGAAACTCATGCTGACGCAGCCCAACAGGGCCCCATACAGCACCTGGCCCAGCTTGCGCCGGGGGCAGGTGTAGGGCTCGCTGATCAAAAAGACCGCGCTGTACAGGGTGGCGCCGCTGACCAGCTCGTACTTGACCAGGTTGAGCCGCTGCAGGGCGGTCTCCATCAGGCCGGTGTGAAGCAGGTCCGCCTGCCGCGGGAAGAAAAACACGATGACGGCGCAGGCCGCCAGAAAGCTGACCGCCGCGGGAAGGCGCAGGTCCTTCTGGGCGATCAGGAACAGGGCGCAGGCCAGCAGGATCAGGACCGCGCCGCTGCCCAGCGGGGCCGCGAACTCGCCCAGGATCAGGGACCAGCTGTTCACGGTGGGCAGGCCCCCGTTGCGCAGGGTGCTGCTCATCCCGCTGACCAGGCTGACCCCCGAGGGGTCCCACAGGGGGATCTGGGCGTAGGGCTGCGGGTAGAGAAAGACCTGCTCCGGCCAGGACACCGCCACCACCACATAGCCCACCGCCGCCGGGTGGAAGGGATAGCTGCCGTAGCCGCCAAAGGCTTCTTTGCCCAGCAGGACGCCCGCCAGCACCGCCACCACCAGCACATACCAGCTGACTGTGGCCGGCATCAGCAGGGCGATGACCAGGGCAAAGCTCTCGTTGGACCAGTCGCCCGAGCGGTAGACCCGCCGGCGCAGCAGGGCCACCAGGCGGTCGCAGAGGTTGCCGGTCAGCAGGGCCACTAGGCACAGCAGGACCGGCCGCGGCCCGTAAAGATAGGCCGACATGCAGACCAGGGGCAGCGCCATCCAGCAGATGTGCTTATAGTAGCCGCCCGTCCGGGCCAGGGCTGCCGCCTGTTGTTCTCGTATCGTTTGTTCCATGGATCATCCTCGTTCAAGGGAGAGTCAAAGGGAGGCAAGGGCCCCCACGGCGGCGGCAGGGTCGGCCGCCGAAAAGATGGCGCTGCCCGCCACCAGGATGTCGGCGCCGGCCTCCACGCAGAAGGGCGCGGTCCCGGCGTTGACGCCGCCGTCCACTTCCAGCAGGAAATCCAGGCCCCGGGCCTTCCGCGCCGCCTTGAGGGCCTCCAGCTTGCGCAGGGCCGAGGACTGGAACTTCTGGCCGCCAAAGCCGGGCTCCACGCTCATCACCAGCACCAGGTCCAGCTGGTCCAGCCAGGTGGACAGATAGTCGGCAGGGGTGTCGGGCTTGATGGTCATGCCCGCCTTGCATCCCGCCGCCCGGATGGCGTGCAGGACGTCGCCGGGGTCATCCTCCGACTCAAGGTGGAAGTTGATGAGGCCCGCCCCCGCGCCGGCAAAGGCGTCCACATAGTCCAGCGGATGGCTGATCATCAAGTGTACGTCAAAAAAGGCGCTGGGCATCCCCCGGTGCAGGCTGGCCAGCACCGGCACGCCAAAGCTGATGTTGGGCACAAAGTGGCCGTCCATCACGTCAAAGTGGAGCATCTGGGCCCCGGCGTCCAGCACCAGGCGGCAGTCCTCCTCCAGGCGGCAGAAATCGGCAGATAAAATAGATGGGCTGATGATCGCCATGATAGATCTACTCTCCGTTGTATCAAAATTTTTTATTCCGTTTCGTCCCGGCCGCAGCAGCGCAGCGGCCACATTTTAGTGTACACGAAAACGGCCCAAAAATCAAATACGCCGCCGCCATTTTCACCGAAATGACGTAAACGGTCAGCCGGGGCGGCCGTCGGGGCCCTCCTGGGTGGTGTCGTCGGACAGCTTGAGCAGGTCGCCGCGGCCCGGCACTTCCACCGGCAGGGTAAAGACAAAGCGGCACCACTCCCCCTGCTTGCTTTCCACCCGGATCTGCCCGCCCGACAGATTGACCAGCACCTTGCAGATGTGCAGGCCCAGGCCCGCCCCCCGGGCGTGGAGCCCGCGGGACTTGTCCTCTTTGTAGAAGCGGTCGAACACAAAGGGCAGGGCGTCGGGGCTGATGCCCTGGCCGCTGTTCCAGATGGCGATCTCGGCTTCGGGACCCAGTTTTTCGACGCTGAACCGGATGATGCCTCCGGGAGGTGTAAATTTGATCGCATTATCCAGGAGGTTATACACCACCTGGTGGATCAGGTCGGGGTCGGCGTAGACCAGGACCCGCTCGTCCATGGTCAGCCCTTCCAGGTCGATCTGGCCGTCGTTGATCCGCTGCTCGGCCGAGAGGGCCACCCCGGTCAGGGTCTCCCAGATATTGAACATCCGGGCGTTGACCTGGTACTCGCCCGATTCCAGCTTGGACAGGTCCAGCATATTCTGGACCAGGCGGGCCAGCCGCCCCGTCTCCTGCGAGACCAGCTGCAGGTAATGGTTCTGCAGCTCGGGGGGGATGGTGCCGTCCAGGATGCCGTCGATGAAGCCCTTGATGGTGGTCATGGGGGTGCGCAGCTCGTGGGCGATGTTGCCCATGAACTGCCCGCGGGACGAGTCGATCTCCTGCAGGTTGGCGGCCATGGTGTTGAAGGTGCGGGCCAGGTCGGCGATCTCGCCGTCCCCATCCACGTCCTCCACCCGGACCGAGAAGTCCCCGCCGCCAAACTTCTGGGCCGCCTCGCTGATGCGGTGGAGGGGCTCGGTGAGGTTGCGCATCAGGAACATGGTCAGCACGCTGGCGCAGATCAGCATCAGACAGGCCGACAGCAGGAAGTTGGAGGCGAACCGCCCCACAAACGCTTCCAGCATCTGGCCCGAGGCGCAGACAAAGAGGTAGGCCCCGGGCTCATCGCCCCGCCGGATGGGCCGGGCCGAGACATAGAACCGCTCGTCAAAGGCGCCGCCCATCTTGCCCAGCTCGTGGTAGACGCCGCCTTCGGCCCCGGCCACCTGGGCCAGGACGTCGGCGGGCACCGCGTCGCCGGTCAGGTGGTCGCTGTTGGAGGCCAGGACCACCTGGCCCTTGCTGTCGGTAAAGAAGAGGTAGACATTGGCGCTCTGGCCGATCAGGTCCACCTGGCCCAGGATGGCCTTGAGGCGCTCGGCGACTTTGCTGTCCTGGCCTTCCGGCGCGCTCTGCTCGACCTGCTCGTCCAGGCCTTTCCAGACATAGGTGGCGGTGCGGGCGGCCAGGTCCCCCACATCGTCCAGGGTGGCAAAGCGCTCCTGCGCGAAATAGCGGCTGAACAGCACCAGCTGGGACAGGCCCATCACGGCCACGCCCAGGATCATCAGGGTGGCCACGGTGGAAAAAAAGGCCACCGATATGCTTTTGCGCATTACTGACGCACCTCGAATTTATACCCCACGCCCCAGACGGTCTTGAGCTCCCACTTGTCGGAGGCGCCGGACAGTTTTTCCCGCAGGCGCTTGACGTGGACGTCGATGGTGCGGGAGTCGCCGTAATACTCGAAGCCCCACACCTCGTCCAGCAGCTGGTCGCGGGTGAACACCCGGTTGGGGTGGCCGGCCAGATAGGCCAGCAGCTCCTCCTTGCCTCGGGCGAGCAGGGGCGTCTCCTCCCCCACCGGAGACATGGGGGAATTGGGCAAATACAGGGCGGTAAGCCCGCCCCCCTCCTCCTCCAGCGCCATAGGTCCCACGGGGGTATCAAAGACCACGCGGTTCATCTCAGTACCGCCGCACCACGGCGGTAACCTTGCCCAGGATGGCGCATCCTTCGCCGTCGATGGGCTCGTAGTCCGGGTTCTCGGGCATGAGCCACACATGGCCGTCCTTCCGGCGGAGGGTCTTCACCGTAGCCTCGTCCTCAAAGAGGGCCACCACGATCTCGCCGCTGTTGGCCTCCGGCTGCCGGTGGACCACCACCAGGTCGTCGGGCAGGATGCCCGCGTTCAGCATGGACTCGCCCCGCACCTTCAGAGCAAAATACTCCCCGGGCCGCCCGCCGGTGTCAAACGTCAGATAGTCCTCGATGCACTCCTGGGCCAGAATGGGGGACCCGGCAGCCACGCTGCCCACCACCGGCACCTTATCCTCCGGGACGGCCGGGGTCTCCGGCTGGGCCACGGTGATGGAGCGGGTCTTACCCTCCGCCTTGTTGATGAGGCCTGCTGCCTCCAGCCCCTTCAGGTGGAAGTGGACGGTGGAGGGGGACTTCAGCCCCACGGCTGCACCAATTTCCCGCAC
>OERS01000289.1_pt1 | contig 9718 bp, 7 predicted proteins | sample 1540071 | NCBI WGS metagenome assembly OERS01 (sample SAMEA3891878, study PRJEB23780) | metagenome | biome: terrestrial biome; feature: animal house; material: Caecal content | place: Italy | collected 2015-05-05 | reverse complement strand
CTTGGATATGAATTTGCAAGAAAGATCATGGACTACATGGGATATGACTATGTGGCGTTCGGTGATTTCCACTTTAAGGATGATCTTCAGTGGGAGGATGCCGTTCCCATGCTGAAACGGCTGATGGCAGTCTGTGAGGAGAGAAACTTGGAGTTCGGCGTAAAGATTACGAATACATTTCCGGTGGACGTAAAGCAGAACGAGCTTCCCAGCGAGGAGATGTACATGTCAGGAAAATCACTGTATCCGCTGTCTATCTCCCTTGCAGCTAAACTTGCGAAAGAATTTGACGGGAAACTCAGAATCTCTTATTCCGGAGGCGCGGATTACCACAATATCAGAGAGATTGTGGAGGCGGGTATCTGGCCGGTTACTGTGGCGACGACGCTCTTAAAGCCGGGAGGATATGACCGTATGGCTCAGATGGCAGCCCTGCTGGAAAAAGAAAATGATGTATTTACAGGCGTCAGCGTGGAGGGAACTGCAAAACTTGCTGAAGAGGTGAGAACAAATCCGCATCATGTGAAGGCAGTGAAACCGCTTCCGTCCAGAAAGATGAAGAAACAGGTGCCATTGCTTGACTGCTTTGTAGCGCCCTGTAAAGAGGGATGCCCGATCCATCAGGATATCACGGCATATCTTCAGCGTGTAAATGCAGGGAAATACGAGGAAGCGCTGGAAGTGATTACGGAAAAGAATCCACTGCCGTTCATTACGGGAACGATCTGTTCCCATGCCTGTATGGGCAAATGCACCCGTAATTTCTACGAGGATCCGGTGCATATCCGCAGCATGAAACTGATCGCGGCGGAGAAAGGATATGACGCGTTCATGGAGAAGTTTTCGGCTCCGGCGGTGACAAAGGCAGGTAAGACAGCGGTCATTGGCGGCGGCCCGGCAGGTATGGCAGCAGCCTATTTCCTGAGAAGAGCCGGAATGGAGGTAACTCTATTTGAGAAGAATGACGCTCTGGGAGGCGTGGTGCGCCATGTGATTCCGGAATTCCGTATCCCGGGAAGCTCCATCGACAAAGATGCGGCGCTTCTCGAGAAAATGGGTGTGAACATCTGTCTGAATTCTGAGATCACGGAACTCGATATGCTGAAAAACGCAGGATATACTGCTGTTATCGTAGCGGTGGGAGCTTCCGAGCCGGGCGTGCTGCGTCTGGAAAAAGGAGAGCCGGTCAATGCGCTTAAGTTCCTTACAGACTATAAGGCAAAGGATGGAGACCTTAATATCGGAAAGAACGTAGTCATTATAGGCGGAGGCAACACTGCCATGGATACCGCGAGAGCGGCGAAGCGGACAAAGGGCGTGGAGCACGCGTACCTTGTGTATAGAAGAACAAAACGCTACATGCCCGCGGACGAGGAAGAGCTTGAGATGGCAGTTGAGGACGGCGTGGAGTTCATGGAGCTCTTAGCTCCCGTGAAGCTGGAGAACGGCAGTTTGCTTTGCAAGGTTATGAGGCTAGGCGATATCGACGCGTCCGGCAGGAGAGGCGTTGTGGAGACCGGCGAAGAGAAAGAAATTCCGGCGGATACTGTGATCGCGGCAGTCGGTGAGCGGGTTCCCACAGCCTTTTATGAGGCGAATGGTATCCACGTAAATGAGAGGGGACGCGCCATTGTCAACGAAGAGACCTGTGAGACAAATCTTGCAGGAGTTTACGGGGTAGGAGACGGCCTCGGCGGACCAGCCACTGTAGTGGAAGGGATCCGTGATGGCCTGAAGGCAGCGGAGGCTGTTATCGGAGAAGCACTTGTCAAGGATATTCCGTCTGCTACAGACGAGGAGAAGATCTATGGAAAGAGAGGAAATCTGGTGGATATGAAGGAGGGCGCAGAGGAGACAAACCGCTGTCTTGGATGCTCCGGTATCTGCGAGAACTGCGTGGAGGTATGTCCAAATAGGGCAAATATCTCTATCCATGTTCCGGGTATGGAAAAGCACCAGATTATCCATGTAGATTACATGTGCAATGAGTGCGGCAACTGTAAGAGTTTCTGTCCGTATGAGAGCGCGCCATATCTTGACAAATTTACATTGTTTGCGGATGAAGAGGACATGAAGAACAGCAGAAACCAAGGATTTACAGTTCTTGACAAAGACGCAGTGAAATGCAAAGTCCGTTTCTTTGGAGAAACATATGTGTGGACGAAAGGTGAGGACACAAGGATACCAGAGGGGCTGCTCAAACTGATGGAGACAGTGTGCAGGGACTATGTATATCTGTTAAAATGATACCAATTGCACAGTTCAGGAGGATCATTCGTAAAATTGCACTATGGCTGAACTGATACTACAGAAAGAAGGGGTCGTGTATGAAACGGTTATTTAAAGGCGGAACAGTGATAAGCGGCGAGGGAATGAAAAAGATGGACCTTCTTGTGAAGGGAGAGAAGATTCTTGCCGTGGGCGAAGCTCTGGAATTCAAAGATGCGCAAATTGTGGATGTGAGAGGAAAACTTCTTTTTCCCGGATTCATCGACGCACATACCCATATGGCGCTGGAAGTGAGCAACACAGTAACCGCGGATGGATTTGACACTGGAACAAAGGCTGAACTTGCCGGCGGGACGACCTGTATCGTGGATTATGCCACACAGTATAAGGGAGAGAGCCTGCGCGAGGCGCTGGGCAACTGGCATAAAAAGGCAGACGGGCGCTCCTCCTGTGATTATGCCTTTCATCTGGCGATTACGGATTGGAATGAAGGGATCAGCCGTGAGCTGGAAGAAATCGTGGCAAGGGAGACCGTGTCCTTTAAGCTCTATATGACTTATGATACTATGGTGGACGATGAGACGATGTATGAGATCTTGTCACGGTTAAAAGAACTAGGAGGGATCGCAGGGGTACATTGTGAGAATCACGGGATCATTCAGGCGCGTCTGAAACAGTTGGAGAGGATGAAAGGAGACAGAAAAGACGTCTCTGATTATCCGTGGACCCGCCCGAAGGAGGCTGAGGCAGAGGCGGTACATCGTCTGCTCACTATTGCCAAATGCGTGGACACACCGGTTATCGTTGTACACTTAAGTACCGCGGCAGGATACCGGGAGATCTTACGTGCAAGGGAAGCAGGACAGATCGTCTATGTGGAGACATGCCCCCAGTATCTTGTGATGGATGAAGAAAAATACTCCCTTGGCGCCGAGGAAGCAAGACGTTATATGATCGCGCCGCCTTTGCGCAAAAAGAAGAATCAGGATGTGCTCTGGCAGGCCCTGAAAGAGGGGCGGATCCAGACCATCGCTACCGATCACTGCAGTTTTACAAAAGAACAGAAAATGGCAGGAAAAGATGATTTCTCTAGGACGCCCTGCGGGATGCCGGGGGCAGAGGAACGTCCGGCGCTAATCTGGCATTTTGGCGTGAATGAAGGAAGAATCACACCAGAGCAGATGTGTACGTATCTGGCGGAGAATCCGGCGAAGCTTTATCATCTCTATCCGTGGAAGGGGGCGCTTGTGCCCGGCGCAGACGCAGATATCGTCGTCTGGAACCCAGATACAGAATGGACATTGAGCGCATCGGCGCAGCAGTCGGCATGCGATTACTGTCCCATGGAAGGAACAAAGATACGGGGCAGGGCGGAGCAGGTGTATTTAAGAGGCATACTGGCTGCGAAAAATGGAAAAATACTTGTGGAGAATGCCGGATCTTATGTAAGGCATGGCGCAGAGTAATGATATGGAAATATAAAGAAGGAAGGTTGTGCGGGATGCCGGCTCTTCTAGAAGCACTCCGAGAATATGGATCCCATTCTGTTATTTCTGTGGTGGGAGCAGGGGGCAAGACAACTTTTCTTCATCAGCTGGCGGAGGAGTACGTTCATACAGGGGGAAAAGTGATCGTGACAACAACAACACATATCATAAATGAGGAAAAAGAATATTTCCTTTTAGAGCCATCTGAGGAGAAGATTGGGAAATGTTTGGAACAGTTCCGTCAAGTGTGGGCGGGTACGCCCTCTCCCCAAGGAAAGCTGACAGGGCTTACGGATGCGGTGATGTGCAAGATCCTTAGATGGGAGATCCCTATACTTATTGAGGCGGACGGGGCGAGGCGGATGCCCATTAAAGTTCCTGCAGGACATGAGCCAGTAATACCAGAAGAGACGACGCACGTATTGTCCGTATATGGACTGGATGCGGTGGGGAAACCTTTAAAAGAAGTCTGTTTTCGTTCGGAATTGGCGTGCATGTTATTGAAAAAGAGCGATACAGACAAAGTTACGGCTGAGGATATTGCCCTTCTTGCCTCATCAGAGCATGGCGGGCGGAAAAGGTGTCCCGCAGGAGCAAGGTATACGGTTGTTTTGAACAAAGCAGATAATCAGGCGCGGATGGAGCATGCCCTTGCTATATGTAAAAAGTTGGAATCAGCTGGAATCTCAGATGTGGCGGTTACTTCCTTTGCAGGATGAAAAACGGTTGCAAAAGGAACAGAACAGGAAGGACAGCAATATGAAGATATTGATAAAAGGCGCGGGAGATCTGGCGACAGGTATCGCTTCCCGGCTTTATGGAGCAGGGCATCAGATCCTTATGACAGAGATTGAAACACCTCTTACGGTAAGAAGGACAGTGGCACTGTCACGGGCTGTCTACGAGAAAACGGCAAAGGTAGAAGGAATGGAGGCGTTTTTTGCGTACTTAAAAGAGGAAGCAGAACATATCCTTGAGCGCGGAGATATCGCTGTGATGGCGGATCCGGAAGCCTCCTGCCGAGGCTGGTATATGCCAGACGTGATAATCGACGCGATCCTTGCGAAAGAGAACCTTGGCACAGCCATTACGGACGCTCCCTTTGTAATCGGTGTGGGACCGGGATTTACAGCAGGAGAGGATTGTCACTGCGTCATCGAGACAAAGAGAGGACATACGTTGGGAAATATCATCTGGAGAGGAAGTGCAATTCCCAATACGGGAGTACCCGGCAATGTGGGAGGCTATACTGTGGAGAGGCTCATACGGGCATCTGCAGACGGAAATGTGGAGCCGAAAGTACGGATCGGTGATTTGGTGGAAAAGGGTCAGGTTGTGGCAGTAACAGGCGGACAGCCGGTGTACGCACAGATGTCTGGAATTGTCAGAGGAATGCTTCAAAGCGGGGTCCCTGTAAAAGCGGGGTTAAAGATCGGTGACATTGATGCCCGGGCAGAAGTCTCTCATTGCTATACGATATCGGATAAAGCGCGCGCTGTCGGCGGCGGAGTGCTGGAAGCCACAACAGGATTTGAGAGGATGAGCGGGCGGTACGCCATCGTTGTGCTTGCCGCGGGAGCGGGAACTCGGTTTGGAGGCAGCAAATTACACGCTTTGGTGGATGGTGTGCCTATGTACGAGAGGATGCTGCAAAAAGTTCAGGTATTTTCCGCATTTCCAGCTTTTGTTGTAACTGGGGATGAGAAGATTGCAGATGAGGCGAAAAAAAGAAGTATCACTCCAGTGTGGAACGACAGGCCGGAGGAGGGTATCAGCCTGTCTCTCAGGCTTGGGCTGGAAGCGGCGGTACAAAGCTACAGATGTGAGGAGCCTACTCCCGGCACATGGGAAAGGGAACTCAAAGGTGTGTTCTTTTCCGTATGTGACCAGCCGTGGCTTACCGTCTCTACCATGCAGCAGATCTTCCGCACGGCGTCCTTGCATCCTGGCAGCATCGTTTGTGCAGGGCGTGGGGGCAGAGGAGGGAACCCAGTGCTGTGGGACTGTAGGTATTTTTCGGAACTGCTGGAGCTGTCCGGAGATGTGGGAGGCAGGCAGCTCATGAATAAATACAGAGAGAACGTGCGGATTGAAGAAGCAGATGAGAGGGAGTTAAGCGATGTTGACCGGCAGGAAGATATGAGGCCGGTGCAGGTGTAGGTATATTGCTTTTCGCATGCTGTGCTGAAAAAAATAGCAGGAAAAGGAGAGGGAAGATGGCTCAGAAACGCAAGAAAAAAGTAGCTGTCGTACAGTGTTTAGGAGGAAGCTGTACGCAGCCGGAGCTTTCGCGGGAATCCTACGGGTCTGACTGCGCACAGGCGGTTGCAGAACACCCGGGGGGAATCTTAAAATGCAGGTGGGGATGTATCGGTCTTGGAAGCTGCGTATCCGCATGTAGGATGGACGCGGTACATATCGGAAGCCGGGGTGCGGCTGAGACAGACTGGGAGAAATGTATCGGCTGCGGGCTGTGTGTAAAAGCCTGTCCCATGCACTTGATCCGCCTGACAGAACCAGAGTACAATATTTACCTTGCTTGTGTGAATGAGGAGACGGGTGCAGAGACGAGAAACGAGTGTCAGTCGGGGTGTATCGGTTGCAGTATCTGTGAGAAGGTATGTCCCATGCAGGCGATCCGTATGGAAAACTATCATGCGGTGATCGATGAAGAGAAATGTATTGCCTGCGGGATGTGCGCGGTCAAGTGCCCCCGGGGCGTGATACGGGATCAGAACGGGATTCTGACAGCTGAGTAAAGGAAAGGCGGGAGAAGAGATGAAAGAGAGCTTTTGTTTTACGGTAAACGGAGTAGATCGCGTGACAGATGTGGATAAGCCGCTCCTTCGCTATCTGCGGGATGATCTCCATCTGCATTCCGTCAAGGACGGCTGCAGCGAGGGAGCCTGCGGTACATGTACCATCGTGGTGGACGGAAAAGCGGTCAAATCCTGTGTCCTGACGACGAGGCGGGCGGTCGGGAAAAATATCCTGACCACGGAGGGACTCAGCGAAAAAGAGAAGGAGGCTTTCGTCTATGCTTTCGGGTCAAAGGGATCTGTCCAGTGCGGATTCTGCATCCCCGGCATGGTGATGTCAGGGAAAGCCCTGATTGATCGGGTGCCGGACCCCACCGAGGAAGAGATTAAAGCGGCGTTAAAAGGAAATATCTGCCGCTGTACAGGATATAAAAAGATCATCGAGGGGATCCAGCTTGCGGCGGCGATTCTCAGGGGCGACGAGCAGATTGATGAGGAGCTGGAGAAAGGTGACAGCTACGGAGTGGGAGAGAGAGCTTTCCGTCTGGACGTCCGTGAAAAGGTGTTAGGATACGGAGAGTACCCGGACGACATGGAGGTCGAGGGAATGGTCTATGCCTCGGCGGTGCGATCAAAATATCCTCGCGCCCGGATTCTTGATATTCATACGGAGAATGCGGAGGCGCTCCCGGGCGTTCTGGCAGTGCTGACCGCGGACGATGTGCCGAATAATAAGGTCGGGCATTTGCAACAGGATTGGGATGTGATGATCGCGAAAGGCGCTGTTACGCGCTATGTGGGTGACGCTATATGCCTTGTGGTTGCGGAGACAAAGGAGATCCTTGAGAGGGCGAAGAAACTGGTGCGTATAGATTATGAGGAATTAAAGCCTGTGACTTCGGTTAAAGAAGCAATGCAGGAGGACGCGCCTAGGGTTCATTCCAAAGGGAATCTATGTCAGAGCAGGCATGTCACAAGAGGGAATGCCAAGAGCGCGCTGGCAAATTCAAAATATGTGGTGACGCAGACTTACAGCACTCCATTTACGGAGCACGCATTCCTTGAGCCGGAGTGCGCGGTGGCAATGCCATACAAGGACGGAGTAAAAGTCTACTCTACGGATCAGGGCGTGTATGACACACGCCATGAGATCTCGATTATGTTCGGGTGGGATCCGGAGAAAGTTGTGGTTGAGAATAAGCTGGTGGGCGGTGGATTCGGAGGAAAAGAAGACGTCTCAGTCCAGCATATTGCGGCACTGGCGGCTGTGAAGGTGCAACGGCCGGTAAAGGTGACATTTTCTAGGCAGGAGTCCATCAACTTTCATCCGAAACGGCACGCCATGGAGTGAACCTTCACCCTCGGGTGTGACGAGAACGGAATCTTCACCGGACTGGACTGTGAGATCTATTTTGATACCGGAGCATACGCTTCACTGTGCGGACCGGTTCTGGAGAGGGCGTGTACTCATTCTGTAGGACCTTACTGTTATCAGAACACGGACATCCGTGGATTCGGATATTATACAAACAATCCGCCAGCGGGGGCGTTCCGCGGTTTCGGCGTGTGTCAGAGTGAATTTGCCCTTGAATCCAATATCAATCTCCTTGCGGAAAAGGTAGGCATCTCTCCGTGGGAGATCCGTTACCGCAATGCCATTGAACCGGGGAAGGTGCTTCCCAATGGACAGATCGCAGACTGTTCCACCGCACTTAAGGAGACGCTTCTGGCAGTGAAGGACGTATACGAGAGCAATCCGGGCAGGGCGGGGATTGCCTGTGCCATGAAAAACGCCGGAGTAGGCGTGGGACTTCCCGACAAGGGAAGAGCCAAGATCAAGGTTCATGACGGTAAGGTGGAATTATACAGCGCGGCATCTGATATCGGTCAGGGATGCGCCACGGTATTTGTGCAGATGGTTGCAGAGACGACTGGGCTTGGAAAGGATAAGATACGCAACATGGGAGCAAACTCCGAGCTGGCGCCGGATTCCGGTACCACTTCCGGTTCCCGGCAGACGCTCATCACCGGGGAAGCTGTGCGCATGGCGTCCGCCGATCTGGTTAAAGCGCTTGAAAAAGCCGGAGGAGATCTGGGGAAATTGGAAGGCTGGGAGACATTTGCTGAATTTTTTGATCCCACGGATAAGCTGGGGGCAGATGTTCCGAATCCCAAGAGCCATGTGGCATACGGGTTTGCTACACATGTGGTTGTCTTGGACGACGATGGAAGGGTGAAAGAAGTATATGCGGCGCACGATTCTGGGAAAGTTGTCAATCCCATTGCCATACAGGGACAGATCGAGGGCGGTGTGCTCATGGGTCTGGGATATGCCCTGACAGAAGATTTCCCGTTGAAAGATGGGATTCCGCAGGCAAGATACGGGACTTTGGGGCTGATGAGATCTACTCAGATACCGGATATCCACGCCATCTATGTGGAGAAGGAAGAACTGCTTCCCTTTGCATACGGGGCAAAAGGCATCGGTGAAATCGCTACTATTCCCACTGCCCCGGCAGCTCAGGGCGCGTATTACGCGATGGATCATGTGCTTAGGACAAAGCTTCCGATGGAGAACACCTATTATTCAAAAAAGCAGAAAGCCGTAAAATAATGTGGTAGCAGGGACATGAGAGCGTCCGGCGGATGCAGTGACCGGGGAGCGGGAAAAGCAGATGGCAGGTAAATAGGCGCCATATTTAAATCATAAAGAAAAGAGGCGGAATGGTATGGAGAAGCAGTCAGAGGAAAGAAAGAATGTTCAGAAGTGTGAGGCTTCTTCTATCCACCCCCGCCTGAAAGTGCAGATCACAGGCACAGAGCCGTTCTTTGGACCGGGAGTGCGGACGCTCCTTCTGCATATCTGTGAGGAGGGTTCCGTGCGGGAGGCGTGTGAAAAGATGGGACTGTCATACAGCAAAGGCAGGAAACTTCTGGAACGTGCAGAGCGGGAATTGGGGTATACAGTTGTTGAACGCAGCCCCGGCGGAAAGAACGGGGGAAGCGCACAGGTCAGTGAAGCGGGAATGCAGTTTCTGGAAAAATACGAGAGGCTTGAAAAGGAACTTTCCAAGGCTGCGGAGGAAAAGTTCTGGGAAATATTTGGAAATTAGCGGAAGAATACCACTTCCGCTTTTGTAAGAAAGCCGATTGCTTTTTAGAAAACAATCGAGTATAATTGATGAAGGTAAAACTACCGAGGAGGACAAACGTATGAAGAAAAGGTTATTGGCAGCAGTACTG
>OERS01000286.1_pt1 | contig 9801 bp, 7 predicted proteins | sample 1540071 | NCBI WGS metagenome assembly OERS01 (sample SAMEA3891878, study PRJEB23780) | metagenome | biome: terrestrial biome; feature: animal house; material: Caecal content | place: Italy | collected 2015-05-05 | reverse complement strand
CCCTATTACTTGCTCAAGGTAAGATTATTACAGCCCCTTACGGGCGCACCACCATGGAGTTGGAAATGGGGGTACCTGTAGCAAAGATGACACCACGACCTCCGGTCAGCTCGTCCAGATAGCGGCACTTCATATACAAATCGGAGGCTTTTAACGCCTCCGTCTGCGATATGCCGCCCACATTCCGCATTTTGGTGTAGAGGTAGAGGTTCTTGAACATATCCGCCTCGTCGATGAACAGGCGGTCAACGCCCAGTTCCTCAAACGTCACCACATCGTCCTTGCGGCTTTGGTCGTTCAGCTTTTTCAGCTTGGCTTCAAGGCTTTTCTTGGATTTCTCCATCTGCTTGACGGTAAACCGGGAGCCTTCCTGCCTTTTTGCCGCCGCAATCCCCGCCACGACCTCCGCAATCTGCTTCTTCAGCATGGTCTGCTGGCGCTCGGTGGAGAGAGGGATTTTTTCAAACTGGCTGTGGCCGATGATGATTCCGTCATAATCCCCGGTGGCGATTCTGGCGCAGAACTTTTTGCGGTTTTGCTTTTCAAAATCCTTTTTCGTTGCCATCAGGATATTGGCGGAGGGGTACAGCTTCAGGAAATCCGAAGCGAAATCCCCGATGATGTTATTCGGCACCACGAACAGGGATTTGTTGGACAGGCCAAGCCGCTTTGCCTCCATTGCGGTAGCGATCATCTCATAGCTCTTGCCAGCCCCCACCACATGGCCGAACAGGGCGTTGCCGCCGTAAATTGCCCGGGCTACTGCGTTGCGCTGATGGGGGCGCAGCTTTATTTCCGGGTTCATCCCTGCAAATACGATATGGCTCCCGTCATATTCGCGGGGCCGGATGGAATTAAACTTCTCGTTGTAAATCCGGCACAGCCTATCGCGGCGGCTTGGCTCCGCCCAAATCCACTCCTGAAACTTCTGCTTAATCAGGTCTTGTTTGTCCTGCGCGATGGCGGTTTCTTTTTTATTCAGGACGCGCTGCTCATGCCCGTCCGCGTCCTGCACGGTATCGAAAATCCGCACGTCCCGCAAATTCAGGGTGTCCTCAATAATCTTATAGGCGTTGATCCGCTGTGTGCCATAGGTGTTGTAGGCGCGGATATTGCTGCGGTCAATGCTCTTTTCCGAAACATTCCATTCGCCAGTGACCTTGGAATAGCGGATATGGATGCGGCGCTGGCAATGCCAAGGCGTTCCCAAAAGCTCAAAGGTAAAATCTTCAATCACATCTTCGGGAATCCACGTCGTACCCAGCCGCACACCGATTTCCCCAGCGGTCAAATCTTTGGGCTGCACCTTTTCCAGCGCCTCTACATTGACCGCATAGGCGGGGGCGCGCTCCGCCGCGCGTCTGGCGGTTTTCAGCTTTTCCCGCACCCGGCCGGAGAGGTATTCGTCGGCGGTCTGCCAGCCCGTAAGGGGGTCGTCGCCGGATTCCGGGTCTTTGAAAATTACCCCGGCAAGGTCGCGCTTGATCTGCTCAATCCTGTCGCTTCCGCCACCCATAAGGCTTGCCATAAAGCCCAAATCCACGCAGGCTTTTTCCCCGATGGAAACTGCAAGGGCTTCGGAGGCGGTGTCCACCCGGCTGACTGCGATATATGGCTTGATGGTGCGTTTGCTGAACATGGTGGCCTTGCGTTCCAGATTCCCGTTTTCGTCCAGCACTTCAAGGGAACACAGGATAGGAAAGCTGCTGTCCGGGGAAAAGGCGGTGGTGTTGGCGCGGCTGTTCAGCAGCCCGTATTTTGCGGTAAAGCTGTCGTACAGGCGGTTCAGTTCCCGCTGTTCCCGTTCTACAATTTCGTCCGGCGCGCTTTCCGTCTGGTATTCGATCAGCCGCCGCACACAATCGCGGATGGCGATCATACCCTTTACGCGGCTCTGGCCGGTAAGGGACTGCTCCACAGGGAACATCCGGCTGTTTTCCCGGTAATAGATCGCCCCGTCCACCAGCGTAAAGCTGAAATTGCGGACGTTCGGGTCGGCGGGGATGGATTTATCCTCTTCCTCGCCCTCCAGTTCCTCGATTTCGTAGTCGGCGTATTCGGCATGGAGATTCTGCACAGCCTCCGCCAGCAAATCCGAAAGGCTTTCGCCCTCAAAGGGCTTGCAGGTGGTTTCCTTGGCGTTGCCATACATCATGTCGTCAAACGCCATTTCGCCCAGCACCATCTCCGGGTGGTCGATAAAATACTGGTTGATCGGCACTCCGTTTTCCGTCTGCCCAAGATGCAGCCATTCCAAACCGGAATCCGCTTCCGGCATACTCACGTCGATCAGCTTTTCGCGCTTTTGCAGGAAGATGATGTCTGTCGTTACCTGCGTACCGGCGTTGGCGTAAAAGGCGTTGTTGGGTAAACGGATTGCGCCGATCAGTTCGGCGCGCTCTGCAATATATTTGCGGACATTGGGATTTTGCTTATCCATCGTCCCCTTGGAGGTGACGAACGCTATAAGCCCGCCCGGGCGCACCTTATCCAGTGTGCGGGCGAAAAAGTAATCGTGGATCAGGAAATGGTGCTTGTCATACCGCTTGTCGTGGAGGGAATAGCTGCCGAACGGGACGTTGCCGATAGCAAGGTCGAAAAAGCTGTCCGGCAGTTCGGTATCCTCAAAGCCCTGCACCGCGATACTGTTCTGCTGGTAAAGCTGCTGGGCAATCCGCCCGGTGATGGAATCCAGTTCCACGCCGAACAGCTTGCTGTCCTTCATGCTCTCCGGCACAAGCCCAAAGAAATTGCCGATCCCGCAAGATGGCTCTAACACGTTGCCGGCGCGGACGCCCATCTTTTCCACCGCCTGATAAATGGCCTTGATAACGGTGGGAGAAGTGTAATGGGCGTTTAAGGTGGTCGCTTTGGCGGCTTCGTATTCCTCCGGGGAAAGCAGTCCATACAGCTCGGCAAACTCGTCCGCCCACTGTTCGTTGTTCTCGTCGAACGCCTGCGGCAAGCCGCCCCAGCCCACATAGCGGGACAGGATTTCCTGTTCCTCTGGTGTGGCAAGCCTATCGTCAAATTCGATTTCCTTCAAGGTGCGGATGGCAGCGACATTGTTTTTGAATTTGGTCTTTGCACCGCCCTCGCCCAAATGATCGTCAGTAATGCGGAAGTTATGGCGCTCGCTGCTGGGGATTTCCGGGTGCAGCACAAAGGGCGAAACCTTTTCCCTGCGCGCAGGCGGCGGGGCGGGCAGTTCTTCTTTTTTGGCCGGTGTTTCTTCCTGCGCCGGTGCAGTCAAATCAATGACGACAGAACGCAGTTTGACCGGCTCCTCTTGCTTTGGCTGTTCCTGCTCCGCAAGCAGCCGCCGCACTGTGTCGATATTCTCAACTCGGCTGATGGGAAAGCCCACGCTTTCCTCAAAGGTCAAATCCCGTAAACTGGCCTTGTCGTCATGGACGCTCTCCACCACGAAGCGACGTTCATCTATTGAGATTTCTTTTCCAAGAATCTCATCGGAAACCGTCATTTGCTGTTCATAGCGGTTAATATCCTGCTCCGAAAGCCATTCCGGTTTTTCAGGAAGCGCAGCATACAGCTCCCGCATTTTAGCGATCTGCTTTTCAACGCTTCCCGCCCAAAGGTGTTTTTCTGACCGTCCGCCAGCGCCCAAATAGTAATCGCAATCTATTCGCAGCCGGTCTAACAAGCGATAGTCATTAGAATAATCCGGGGGTTCCGACTGTTCCCGGATAAGGCCGCTTCGCAAATTGCTTTCAAATTCTTCCCGCCGCATGGAAACAGGAGCCTGCTGGGGCAGATCGGGAAAGGTGTACCAAACCTCGTTTTCCTCGATACGGGTGAGGACAAATTCGGAGCTGCCTTTCCCGTCCTCGCTGAAAATGACAAAGTGGTCGCCTGCCGCATATTCCAAGGGCGGCAGTTTTGCCCGTTCCACTGCAAGCCATTCGGCGGCTTGCTTTTCGCTGACCGCCTTTTTAACTTCCTCCAGATAGGCTTGCGCCTGCCATTCGCTGGTGAACTCCTCGCTTACGCCCTCATCGTCCACATAAATAGCTTCGGTTTGATCGTCCCAAACCGCATAACCGTCATCGGTTTCAATCAGGAAAAATCGTTCCTCCGGCGGCAGCGCGCTGGCTGCGGCGATTTGCTCCGCCTGACGCAGCATTTCATCGGCGCGGGAGGCAGGCTGACGGTTTTCGTACTGCTCCTCCGCAAAGGCGATCATCTCGTCAAAATCGAGATTGGCAAGATATTCGTTGAGGTCGCTCAAATCCTTACAGGAAATCGCGCTGACGGTTTCCCCGTCCACCTGATACACCAGCCGGGAATCCACAAGGTCGGCGCTGATTTCAACAGTGTGCTTTCCGTCATGGGTTCCGGCCATAGCCAAATCAACGTGATGAAGGTCGGAAAAATCCGCTTCCTGTTCAAATACCTCCATACAGTAACCGTTGATCAGGCGCTTTGCTTCCATGAGGGCGGGCGGCTCCGTTTCCTCCGGCACAATCAGGTGGTCGTTCATGGGATTGTCCCGCACCTTCGCGTCGAACTCTGTCCGTGGCAGCACCTTATTGATGAGGGGGAAGCCCACGTCAAAGAGCCTGACTTCGTTTTCGTCAAAGGCAAGGATTTCGTATTCCTGTGCGCCAAGATAGACGGTATCGCCCAAATGGTATTCGTACCGGGCGTTTTCTTTTTTGGCCGGCGTGTTTTCCTGCGGGGCGCGGCTCAAAATCTCCCGTGCAGCCGCAGCTTCGGCGGCTCTCTGCCGCATTTCCTCCGCCTGTTCCAGATAGGCGGGGTAATGCTCTTTTTCCTTGGGGGAAAGGTAGCGGTCAAGCTGTATCAGCTCCGCAATCCGCTTGGCCGCTTTATTCCATGAAAGCGTAATGCTCGCAGTGGGGCTGGAAATACTGCCCCTGCTAATCCTGATTCCTTTTCCGTCGTGCCATTCATCGATCCGGCTGGCTGCAATTTTCGGATATGCGCCGCCAATCCCATATTCCTCTTTGAGAAACGCGGCGTTCTCGCTTTGGGACAGGCTCTTTTGAAACTGCTCATAGATACGGTATTTGCCATCTTCAATGCCGCTTCCGTCCTGCAATACCGCGTCGATGTCCTCTTGGGAAATGGAAAAAGCGGAGGCTTTTTCTGCGGCTTGTGCCGCTGCCTCCGCTTCAATGGTATTCTGTTGTTCTTCCGGGGTGGGTAAAAGGGTTAATTGTAGATGAGTTCCCGGAAGATTATTTCCTCCGCCGAGTCGCGGATCGCGTTCATCCTGTGCACCCATTCCATCTGGTCGCGGGCTTTCAGTTCCTCCGTCACGCCATCCTGCGCCGCCATCCCTTTCACGATCTGCTCCATGCGGTTCTGCGCCGCTTCCTCGATCTCCATCAGGTGCTCGGTCAGCTTGCCTGAGGTGAGAAGATTCGTGAACAGAATCCTGTGGTGTTCCTTCAGATACGAACGTCGGAGCAAGGCGTATTTGCCCAAGTGTACCTGCGGCTGTTCCGGTACTGCCAGATTCGGCAGACGGTAATCGCCCTGATTGGTATATGTCAGTTCCATGTTCAGCACTCCTTTCCGGCTGGTTTGTTCTTTCTGTGTTTTCAGCATACCGCGCCTTTGCGGTTTCTGCAAATGTGCGATTTGTATTTTTGCCCGCCCTTTGCAGATTGCGGACGGTGCGGGAAATCTCCGCAAGCCCAATTTCCGCAATATCACGGGTGGCCACGCCGATGGCGTTGACCGTTTCCGGGGTATTAAAATTCAAAAGGGGTGCAAAATCCTCGCGCCCCAGATATTCGTCCGCGTTCAGGCCGCACCGCGTAAGGAAGATATATCCCACGCTGGCTTGCAGCGCGTTCCGGTAGGCAACCTCGACATTCAGGTCGTCCAGCTCTTCCAAAAAGCTGCCCTCGCGGGAAATCAACAGGTCGGAAAGGTAGTCCGGCATATTGTCCTCAACAGCGTTTTTGGCTGTGGAGAGCAGCGCCGCCGCCAAGTTTTCCTTGCTTTCCAGTTCCCCAAAGCGGTTTTCAAGGCTTTCGATCACGTCCGCTTCCTGTCCCGACTGCACCTCCCAAAGAGGGACGGGGCGGGCAAAACGGCTTTCGTGGGTGTCGGAAATATCAAAGTAATATTTCAGCCGCGTCCCGTGGACATATTCGCGGTCAAACACCGCAATGCCGGTTGCACCCCGGTTGACCCACCGCCCAAACCGCTTGTTCCATCCGTTTTTGCCCTCAATCGGCAAAACTGCGGTAGCGTCCGGGCGCTGTGCGTAGATGAGCACCAGTTCGTCAAACGGAAGCCGGTAGTTCCGGCAGGCGGAGCGCAGGAACGAAGTCCAGTTTTCAGGGCGGGAGGTAATTTCCCGTATAGATTGCCGGTACAGTTCGGTAATCTGTTCATATCTCCGCGCCATTTTTGCACCTCCTCATCGTTCATATTCCCGGTTTTTCTTTTTCGCCGGTTTTATGGGATTTCCATTGTCGTCGTAGTTTTTCGGGTCGGCGGCGGGCGTTTGCCAGCCGAACAGGGAACCGGCCAGCATAGCGGCCTCCTGCTTCTTGGTAACGCCGATGGTGTCGTTTGCAATATCCGCCGCTTCCCGTGCGGTTTTCCCGGCAATTTCACCCTTTTGAATGATAATCAGCTTATCTGCGGAAGGGAGGGTGCTGAAGCACTTTTCCGGCAAAGACGAGCGCATGGGGATTACCTTGCTTCCGGTTTCCTCCATCATCTCGGCAAACTGACAGATATGATACAGGTTATTGCTTCCGATCTCGGCATGGGTTTCGTCGATATACCGGCACGTCCGCAGCGTTTTTTCCCCGTTAGGGCGGGTAATTTGGATTTGCTCTCCGTCTGCGATTCGGAACAGTTCCCGGTATTCGGGGGTGATGAATCGGATTCCGTTTTTGGCTTTTTCCATGTGGGCGTCCAAATGCTCTTTGACGTAGCAGAATACATAGAAATTGTAGTCGTCCACCATCGGGTTGCAGCGTATTAAGAAGCTGTGCCGCCCTTTGTCGATACGGAAACCGTATTCCTCGCAGTAGTTGCCCTGAAAGGCGCTGTCCGGGTTGTCCTTGCAGAAAAGCCGCATGGCATTGCGGCTTTCAAACAGCCCGCCGCCCACATCTTCAAAGCGCAGGGCGTTGACGACCTTATCAAACTCGTCGCCAAAATCATCGGAACGGAAGCCCTTGATATGATCCTGCCATAAGGTATAAAACTCCGTGCCGGTTTTCCCAAAGTCGCCGCGCAGATACCCGATACTGCCGGTCTGCGCCCGAATCTGGCTGCTCTGCTGATAGGCATACAGCCTTTCCTCCGGCTGCATGGGTTTGATGGTAAGCTGCATTACCGTTCACGCTCCTTTTTCTTTTTTTCAGGCTGCTCCTGCCCCCGGCTCTGGTATTCCAGTTCCTGCCCGGCGCGTTCCAATAAGTCCCGTTCCGCCGCTTGGCGGGTAGAAAAATAATGCCCCCAAAAGTAGTTGTCGCCATTCTTACACTCCCATGTTACAAACGGGGCCGGAGCGTTCGGCATTTCCCCGATGACAAACTCCGCTTTTCCAATATGGACGGAATCGGTGATGGTATATCCCGCATTTGTACGCATTTCCATTTATCGTGCCTCCTTGTCGCTTCGGCGCTGTTCTTTTTTCGCCTGTTCCTGCTGCAAAATCCCGGAAAGGCGCTCTTTTGCCCATTCGGGCAGTTTATCCGGCTTTACTACGCCCTGAATGTCATACCGTTCCCATCGGATATGCCTGCCGGAATACAGGTTGATACAAAAACAGGCGTTCCCACGGGCGTTTGCCTGCGCGCCATTACCGCCTGTAACATACACAAGCTGGTGGTTTGCTGTGCGGTATTCCGGGGCAAGGGCGCTGGTCTTGACCGCCACGATTTTTCCCTCGATACATTCGTCATAGCTGTTGGGAAAGCAATCGCCGGGGGTTAAGGGCGCAAGGGGGACAGACGCCTGTTCCTGTTCAGCCAGCACCTTTCCGGCCTGCTGCTGGATTCGCTCCCCAAACAGCTTCATCATTTCGGCAAAGTTATCGCCCACCATGCAATCGCTGTATTCATAAAAAAGCTCGTTGGCGGTATAAAAAGCGCAGAAATATGGCTCGGCATTGGTTTCATCCATGCCGAATACGACCTCCTTGCCGCCAATCCGCACCGCTTGGGTGATTTCATAATTTTCCGCCATCCGCTTTTCAACGACTTCTTGTGTAGCTTCTATCTCTTGATCTCCCTTGGTCTGTCTTTCCTTATCCTCTAAAATCAGCATTTTGAGATATAGCCCCGGGTCTTTCTGCTGATAAAACCATTCCTGCACTTCGGTATCTTTGAGTGAAAACTGTAACGTAAACCGCTTGACCTTTTTCCGGTACGCCTCATAGCTGTCACGGTGTTTTTTGTAATAGCTTTGTCCTTCTACCGGCATGGTCTTATCCCTCCGTTTCCCGTGAAATAAGGCGCTTCATTTCCTCGATACCGTCAGGGATTGGTTTTCCCAGCAGATAGGTAGCAGCTTCTCGCCATTCTTTCTGCCGGTAGGCCGAATCGTCCAGCAACAGCAGATCGGCCAGCGCCGCGCGGCGGTTTATCGGATTCAGCCGAAGGTCGGAAACAAAGCAGCCCTGTTTTTTCGCCAGTATGTCGAGTACATGGGGTTTATCCATTGTCCCGCCTGCTTTCTTCGGCCTTTTGCAGCAGTTCTTCCACCAGCCTGCCAGCCCGCAGGGTGTTCTGTTCGGCAAGCACCCTGTTCTGCACACATAAAACCGCGCGGATATTGGGGACGGTAATGCCGGGAATCTCCACCATTTCCTCCGGCGTGACGGTCAAAAGCTGTACCGGCGAATAGCCCGCCTGTGCGAAAATGCGGAACAGCCTTGCTTCAAATCGTTCCTTTTTCATTGAGAATCCATCTCCTTTGCATATTTTTAGGGATATGTAAAGGGGGCGGCTTTTCAGCCGCCCGCAGGGGAATTGCTATTTCTTTTTCCTGTTACGCACATACAGGAACACCAGCCCCGCTACAATGAAAACGACAAGGCCGATGGCGATGATAGAGTTCAGTTCCATTATTCAGCGTCCTCCTTTTTGCGTTTTTTCAGGCCGATCACGCCGAGCGTAACAGCGCCCACGGCGGAAACGCCCATCAGGGCAGCCCACAGCCACGGTTTGCTGTCGTCGCCGGTTTTCGGCGTATCCCGCAATTCATTGTGCATTTCGGCTACGGTGGTCTTATCGGCCAGAATCGTTACCGTCTTATCCGCAGGCAGCACATAGTTGGCGCTGGCCTCGTTGGACACCTCCGAAACGGTGTAATCGCCCACGCGCAGTTCCACATGGATTTCACCATTTTCGTCGGTCACAAAGGTTTCGTCATAACCGTTCGCGCCGGTAATGCGGAAAGAAAAGCCTTCCAGTTTTCCATCGCTGGACGTTTTTTCGATCCGCAAAGCGCCGGTCTGCGCCATATTCACAAAGCCAATTCCTGCCTCGTTTTCCACCTCGTAGGTCTTATCCTGTTCGGTGATCTCCACATAGTAGGCATTTTCATCCAGCAGGAACGAATCCGGCGCTTTGGATTCTTTTACGAACACGCCGCCATACTCCACATGGGTCATTTCATAAATGCCGGTGCTGGTTTCCTCCATAAGCCCCAGCAATTCGTCGCCCTCGTCCAGTTCCTGATTCCCGTTGCTGTCGCGGTACACTTCAAATTCAGCGCCCGTCAATTTGTTGCCGGGGTAATCCTTGTCCACCTTGGTCAAGCGGAGATTGCCATAGATTC
>OERS01000282.1_pt1 | contig 9945 bp, 8 predicted proteins | sample 1540071 | NCBI WGS metagenome assembly OERS01 (sample SAMEA3891878, study PRJEB23780) | metagenome | biome: terrestrial biome; feature: animal house; material: Caecal content | place: Italy | collected 2015-05-05 | reverse complement strand
ATATTTCTATGGTAAAAAATGGGAAATTTGTAGTAAGGAGGGAACAAAGTGAAGAATTTTCATCCATTGGAAAGCAAGTGCCGTTCGGAGCAGGTGGCAGAACAGATCATGCAGATGATTGAAAGCGGACAGCTCCGGGAAGGAGACAAGCTGCCCAGCGAGCCGGATTTTGCCAAGCAGCTGGGAATCAGCCGGGGCGTGCTCCGGGAAGGCCTGGCCCAGTTGAAGGCCCAGGGGGTCATCAGCCGGAAGCCCAAGGACGGCACCTACATCCTTCCTGTGAAAACGGGAGAGAGTGGAATCATGGAAACCACTTTGCGCACCATCAAGGCATCTTCTTACCGCAGTATCATGGAAATGCGTTCCGCCATTGAGCAAAAGGCGGCGGATCTGGTGATTCAGCGGGCCACAGATGAGGAGATAGAAGAACTGCGGGACATTGTTCTGCGGAACAAGCAGATAGAGGGGCAGGACGACCTGGACTATTACTTCCACTATCGTCTGGTGGAGCTTTCGGAAAACACCATCTTTATGGGAATCGTGGATTCCTATTTCGGGGAAATCCGGGAGATCCGGGATACCAACCTGAACCGTTCCCGGCACCAGAGTCAGGTCATGCGGGAACATCTGGACATTGTGGATGCCATCTGCCGCAGAGACGCCCCCGCGGCCATGCAGGCGGTGGAGCGGCATATGAAGCGGATTTGGGACAGATGGCTCCAAAGCAACGAGGAAAAGCTGGAGGAGAGCAAAGCATGACGCGCCTGTTTGCCCCCAATTCCCCTTCCGGCCGCTGGCTGGCGTTTGCGCTGGATGGGCTGCTGATTTCCATCCTGTGGGGACTGTGCGTAATTTTGGTCATACCGGCCGGGGCTGCCACGGCGGCTTTGCACCAGGTGGCCAGAAGCTGGATGCGGCAGCGCTGCGGCTGCGATGTGCCGGCGTACTTCCGGGCAATCCGGGAGAACTTCAAAAAAGCCACCGTTCTTTGGGTGCTTTTGCTCATACCCCTGGCGGTCATTGGGGGCAATGTTTACGCTTTGTTTCAGGCAGGGGCGGCCTTGCCGGCAGCGGTGCGGGTCATGATTGGAATTTCCGTGCCGGTGTGGATCGCCGCTTCCACCTATGCCTTCGCGCTGCAAGGCGCCTTTGAGAACAGCCCGGGCAGGACCCTGATGAACGGCGTGCGCCTGGCCCTCGCCAACCTGCTTACCACGGTTGTGGTCATATTGGTGGTGGGGTTTGGCCTGGTGTGTACCTGGCTTTTGCCCTATGGGTACTTTCTTTACTTCCCGGCGGGGATTTTCTTCCTGGCAAGACCGCTGGACGGGGCATTTCGCCGGGCATTGGCCTGGGGAGCCCGGGAGGAATCCTGAAGGCTGGGGTGATTTTTGGGAGTGAAAAACACCATGAAAATTTTGAATTTCGGGTCACTGAACCTGGATTACGTGTATGATGTGGAGCATTTTGTCCGAAAAGGGGAGACCATAGCCTCCCGGGAAATGAGAATTTTCTGCGGTGGCAAGGGTCTGAACCAGTCTGTTGCCCTGAGTAAGGCCGGTGCCCCGGTATACCACGCAGGACTGGTGGGTCAGGACGGGGGAATCCTCCGGGAAATGCTTTTAAGTGCCGGTGTCCATGATGAGCTGGTGCGGTGCCTGCCGGATACCCCCACCGGCAACGCCATCATCCAGCGGGATGCCACCGGGGACAACTGTATCCTCCTTTATGGAGGAGCCAATCGGATGGTCACGAAGGAATTTGTCCGGGAGGTTCTGGAGGGCTTCTCCGCCGGAGACTGGCTGGTGCTGCAAAATGAGATTTCCCAGATTCCCTATATTGTGGATCTGGCCTATGAAAAGGGCATGACCATCGTGCTGAACCCGTCTCCCATGGATGAAAAAATCCGGGAGATTTCTCTGGACAAAATCCATTATTTCCTTTTGAATCAGGGAGAGGCTCAGTCACTGACAGGTGCCAAGGGGGATGGAACAGTGCTTGCCGACCATTTGCACAGGAAATTCCCCGGTGCATCGGTGGTACTGACCCTGGGAGAGGCGGGCTCTCTTTACATCGGTCAGGAGGGTACGGTGTTCCAGAAGGCCTACCGGGTGCCGGTGGTGGACACCACCGCCGCAGGTGATACCTTTACCGGCTACTTTGTGGCGGAGGTTTCCGCAGGGAAGCCGGTGGAGCAGGCATTGGACATGGCCGCCCGAGCCTCTGCCATTGCCGTGTCCCGCCTGGGTGCTGCCCCTTCCATTCCGGAACGTTCTCAAGTGGAGATATGGCAGTTTTCCCGAGAATAACCTTGTGATAAAAGGCAGGTTATACGGTGTGAACAGGCAGAAACGTGGCGTGAGTTCATTTTGAGTACAGTTTTGGAAAGACACAAAACCACAGGAGCAGAATGGGCGAATAAGTTGGCTGCTTGTAGCGATATGGCTACATAAAATAACCTATATTTCCAGCTGCGGGATTGAATGGAAAGGTGCTATCATCTCGATGTGCAATACTCGAATATCAGAAATCAGGCATCCCTTTCAAGTGGGCAATTGATTCTGCAAGTGCGGTCTGAAAACACACCGGAACAGCGCGAACGCATTTTAAACGGTTGGTATCGGGAGCAACAAATGAACAAGTTGCCGGATGCAATTCAAAAATGTGAACAGATTGTAGGTGTCCCTGCGTCTGAGTGGAAGATCAAAATCATGCGGACCAAGTGGGGAACCTGCAACATAGAGAAAAAAGAATCTGGATAAATCTCCAACTTGCAAAGAAAACTCCTGAGTGCCTTGTTTATATTGTGACCCATGAGCTGGTGCATTTTCTGGAAAGAAGTCATAACAAGCAATTTTGCAAGCATATGGATGCCTTTTTTCCTGATTGGCAAGTGGTAAAGTCGGAATTAAACCAGCAGGTACTGGATTATATGAGCGAATAAAAAGGAAGATACCGGGAATTTCAAGGCAACTGTCAGAACCAACACACAAAAGTAGGCGGTTGGTATTGCCTGTGGGATTGCCACCAATCAGCAGTCTGAGCTGCTGATTCACAGGACTACCGGAGAAATTCGGGAAAAATTCCTACGGGAATGCTCCTTGCCCGCCTAAAGGATAATCTATCTGCCCTCCTCTCATCGCTGGTACCGGTGCGGGGAGGGCACATTGGCTTCTTGATGAAGAAATGCGAAGAGATATACAAGGGGGAGATAAAATGTAAGCGCTTAATAACCACCCGCCTGGCATCTCCCATGATACTATGAGATAATATCCCAAAACTTGAAAAACTCACGGTGAGTTTTTCGAGAAGTCCAAAGGAGTGGTTAGAGATGGCGGATGTGCTGACAGTGCGGGATTTTGGAGAAAAGTTTTTACTACTGGCTCCGAAAACTGCGTACACAGATGGCTGAAGCATCAGCATCACAGTTGGCACCGCTATCATCTGCGGAAGACATTCCGGAAATCCAGTATCGGGGAGCGGTAGTGAATTTGCCGTCCGGAGTAGATATGGACGCAGTTGCGGCGCTGTTGCACGCCCTTCAATCCCTATGATAGATCTTTCCAGAGTCCGCAATTACTACATAGCTTGCGGTTATACAGACCTCCGTCTTAGAATTGACGGTCTGGCGGTCGTGGTAATGCAGCAGTATGGCGGCCAGTTGGATGAGGAGAGTCTTTGCCAGTTCTGCGGTCTGCGGACAGCTCGCATAAAAGCGCTATACTGGACGGGTGACGGATACGTCCTTCTGTACAAGCGGTTGTCCAATGGAAAGTTTCAGTGGCCCATATCAGAAGCAGAACTGAAATTGCTGGATTCCCAGAGCTTTCGCTGGCTCATGGAGAGCCTCTGTATTGAACAGAAAACAGAAATCCGCAAAGGAAAACCAAAGGATTTATTCTGACAAAAATTTTGAAAAACGGTATATTTTCCTGTACCTTATCCTGGGTTTATGGTATAATAAACCCAGGATAAATCTACTTTTCAGGGGTACAAATTATGGCCGCAGCAGACAGAAAAAGTACATATACTGCCGCGGAAGTGGCTGCGTTGAAAGATAGGATGATCTCAGATTCGGCGATTTCTACACGCTATTAGTTTTGACGCTTACGGACATAATTCCCAGCCAGCCGCCAAGGGTGATTTTGTCCAAAACAGGCTGTTTACAATCGTTTAATATGGACTGGTAACCGACAGTGATGCGGCGCCGAATGCCGTCCAGCTTACCGTAGCAGCCTTCCTCGTCGATGAGTTGCTTGCCCCACGCTTAGGGTGCATACTGGCAGGTAAACATGGTGGATGTACCCAGATCTGTCCCGATCTTTATCAGGTGGTATATCCGTCCAAGGAATCCCAGGAGTTCGGCAAATGGACAACCCCGGCAACGGAAGTAGAGATTGCGCAAGCAACAAAAAATGATTTTAGGAGAAACTGCCAGATGCACTTCAATAGCGACATATATTACGGAAATATAATCAAGGGTGATCTGCGTAGTGCCATCAGCTATGTAAAGCAGTTCCCGGAACTGACCAACCTCTACAATCGCTTCATGGATGTATATGAGCATGAGCAGTACATGACCTATGAAGTTGACGCAGAGCTAAACAGCATTCTGACTGCCTATCAGCAGTATTACCGAGATGCGTTTTACCTCTGCATTGGACAAGAACAGGCAGCGAATAAACTGAGAGATCGACTGGCGGTTCTGTTAGGCATCAAGGATAATAGCATCGCTCTTTGCGATATGGAACAGAACCAGCTTGTGAAATTGTTTATGAACTGTGGACTGCACTTCATGGGCGGCAAGTCCAGCGGCTATTATGGACCCTACATCTGGCGAATTACGGAAACGGTATCATATGATGTGGAATTACCCGATGGTATCCAGAACTACACAGTGAAACTACTTGATGGTTTCGTTACCCGGAGTTGGATTGATTACCTTTCTTTTGGTGAGATTGGGCCCGGTGGATGGGCAGACGGTGACGGTTATATAAACTGTGTGAAATCTGCATGGGACTTTGAAAGCGAGAGTTTCCGTGTGTCGCTTCTGAAGCACGAAGCTCAACACGCAAGAGATCTGGCGATGAACAAGGATATGTCCTCTGAAGACTTGGAGTACTGGGCAAAACTGGTGGAACTGATTTATTCCAGCGAGAGAAATCTGCTGCTGGGATTTGCCCAAGAAGCCGATAATTCCAATAAGAGCAACGGTCATGCGATGGCTGCATACCGGATCGTGAAAGGTTTTGCCGATGCCCTTGGTATGGATACGGTCAGCCCTGGGGGCATATCTGTGGAATATATCCAAGCGATTGCTGGAATGTTGTTTGAGAAAAGTGAGATTGAGGTTGAACGATGATTGAAACCAAAGATGGGGGTGCGGACGAGATTCTGGACTTCAGATAGGGCAGAATTTCATCCAAACCCCTTCACAGTCTAAAAAACGAAAAAGGTAAAATTCCTAACTTTTTGCGGATAAATGATCTGTGTTTATTTCTGTGTTTACATACATTCACTCGTATAAAGTTACATGAAAATACTCAACAAATTAACTTAAAAAAGCGAAAATAAACGTAAATAACAGAGAAATTCAGGGATTAGATGAATATTTATACCCCATCATAACTGCGCCCAGACCAACTTTTCATTGCCGCATAACAATTTTTCTGATTTTGTGGCTATTTTCAAACTGAGCCCGGAGGGCCAAGTCCAGTACATCCAAGACTGTCCAATCGCTGATTTCGTGGTATGGGTCAGCGTATGGGGCAAACCGATTTCTCCAAGTTTTCTGGTACGTCATCCCGTTTCTGATATGCGGCATCAGCAAATACTGCCGGACAGGAACTAACAAAACAACTCAAACAAATAGACCGTTTTTCTGTGGCGTACCGATTAAGTCCCCACTATTGAACAATCGGGCACAAACACTCCTTGATTTTTTGAATTTCACCACTGCCGTTAGTTGGGAGTCGGAGCAAAGGAATGTCATACTTTTCAAAAATCTTACACTTCATACGATCCCGCTCTGCCTGCCGGGTACCATCTTTGTGAAAGTGGAATCCATCTACCTCAATGGCTAGGACAGGTGCCTTTGTGATTCGGTTGTAGATTAAGAAATCCACATGAGTGTTAGGATTGGTCGCATAGCGGCGCTCCTTGTCCGTTAACTTTTTGTAATCTCGGATTAACAGACGCACCTTTTGGTGACAGATCACACTCAGCGGCAGGTCAGGCATCTTCTGCAGCATATCACATATGGCTACATACATCAGGTTCTCGGAATCGTACTGAGAGACTCGTCTATACTTTGCAAGGTACGCAAGACGCTGCTGGGTATACTGCTGGTACAGCAGGTCAAAGACGGAATATAGTTCGCTGTCGACCACTGCAAAATTGTGATACTTAATATATGCGATCAGATCCTTTATATTACTGTCCGCTGACTGCTCATTTCCAGAAACCACCAGGCACAGCTTTTTCTTTGCACGGGAAATAGCCACATTCAACAGGTAAGGATTGTCTGAGAAATCAGTCACTTTATCATCTACCGTTGTGATGACGATGGCATCCTTTTCTCTGCCCTGAAATTTGTGAACGGTATCCACTTCCACATCGTAACCCCGGACGACCTTCGCAAATTCCGTCACCTGGTCCCGGTAGGGAGCGATGATGCCGATTTCCTCCAGTGAGGTACCTACCAACCTCGGTAAAACCTCATTCACGGTCACATCAATCTGCCGCTGGTTGATATTTCCCCGCTGGTGCTGCCCCTCGGCAGTGCGAAACACGCAAAGGGCGTCCGGCTCGTCATGATCCTCCGTCATAATAATCAACTGGTTCTGATAGAATTTCTGATTGCAGAAGCCGATGATTTTCGGATGGCAACGGTAGTGTTCCCTAAGCAGCGTCTGCGGAATATCCGGGAGCACTGTGCAGATAGATTTCAGGAAGCTGTTATTTGCATAGTTATAGCCATCCGGCAAGTGGTAACTTTGGAACACCGATTCACTTTTTTTCCGTAGGTCTTCGGAAATAACATTAGGTAATTGTTTCAGATCTCCCACAATGACCGCACATTTTGCAGAAGCCAACGCCAGGGCACCAGTCGCCAAATCAACCTGGGACGCTTCGTCCATGATTAGGTAATCATATGTAGCATCCTTTAAACAGCTCCTGGAAGAAAAAGTAGTGCTGAGAATGACAGGATACTCCCGTAAGATCTTTAACGGCGTTTTCCAAATGGCATCCATAGTAAAGATGGGCCGCGATACCCTGCCGCCGTAACAACTGTAGAGAATCGCTTTCAGATATTCCATGGATAACTCGGTTAACTGGTCCATTTTCTCTTTGACGTTTACTTCAGCCAACACTGCTTGCAGGGAAGAAATCTCTTTGCTTAGTTCTGTAAGCCTTGTCCTGTAAAATAGGCTTTGCAGGCATGTAAGAATCGTACTAATATCGTTTTTTTGGAACTTCCATTCATACACGCCGTAGAAGACGCTGCTTTTCAGCTTGTGCCAGAAAGATAGGGGAAGATTCTGCTCACTGCGGTTTTCGCAGTCTTGCAGGATGTGTAAAATCGTTTCCGATTTCAACCCTTTTCTGGGTGCTTTGACGGGTCGTTGCAAACCAGAATCTTCGCAATACTGATTAAAGTATTGCGCTTCCACTTTCAGAGCATCCACCTCTTGCTTGGCAACCGCCAGGCGTTCCTGTTTTCCAAAGCAATCTGCCACTTCCCGAGAAAGCTTTTCGACCCGTTCTTTCAATGTCAGCAGTTCCAGCGGAGTTTTCTGCCAAGCAGTCATATCCGGATATGCTCCGGTTTGCCCATGAATGAATGCCTCCTTGTTTTCCCGTTTTCCCAGAGTGGCTATCAGAAAACCAAGGTCGTATTTAGGGGAGGATAACTTCTCCAGAATGTTTTGTATGGCAGGGTTATTGTTGGAAACCACCTGTATGGTCTTTCCACGCACCAACAAGTTTGCGATAATGTTCAAAATAGTTTGGGTCTTACCGGTTCCGGGAGGACCTTGAATGACACTCATCTGACTGCTGAGGGCATTGGTAACCGCCTTGAACTGACTTGTGTTGCCCCCAAAAGGAAAAATCAGCGAACCGGGAGAAAAAGTCTGTATTGGATTGGATTCCGGGTGCAGATAGCAAGCTAGTGCTGAACCCTCGCCAACAAAAGTCAGTTTTTCGTACTGCTTTTTTAACAACACTTCGCCGTCGTCATTCTTAAGTTCATTAATAGCAGAAATATCACGCAAGTAGGATAATTTATTCAGGGCATGCTTGCTATCTAGGCAGGATCTTTCTATATGTAATTCGCCCTTACGGAAAGTTCTTCCGCTGCCATTGTCGAATACCAAGTGCCACCATTCGTCGAAGTCCTTAAACACATAGATAGATTGGACTCCATAAAAAGTTTTTCCATCCTTAGCGATATGGTAGAGTTCCGGATTCAGAACTTCCGGATCTTGCAGCCATTGCACCGAGGAATAGCTGTAAGGGTAGGTTCGACCATTGGTGAATGTTACATGATACCGCTGTTCCTGCGGGTCATAGCAACAATGTTCGATTTGCCAAGTTTTATTCTCACCCTTTATGAGAATCAAGTTTCTTGTTTCGTCCATAATGTACTCCTAAACTGTGGGGTCAGAATGTCTGCCAACAGCAGCTCCGCATATATTCCATAATCTCGCCATTGTCTCGGTCTTCGTAATAGGCTGCTGGCAAACACGTAAATTCTGAAACACAATTCTGAGTGATCGCCAACAGGACCTGGCCCTTGGTGATCATGAAATGGTTTGCAATAATCACCGAGGCACGTTTATTTCCGTCATTGAAAATCTGCGTCCTCATACAATAGAGGCACAGCTTAATGGCAATATCTACATCATCAGCATTTTCGTGCAAAATAGCATCGATATATATTATGCAATCGTTTAGGTAGCAGTGCAACATAGGAGGTGCCGCCAAGCGTCACTGGCACACCGAGAATTCGCCCGCCATCCGAATAAAAACCCTCGCTTTCACTCTTTGCAATATAACAAAAAATGTGAGAATTTGTACCATAACTGAGCACATCTTTATTCAGAATGAACTCCCAGGCATGTTTCAGATTCAAGATCTTCTGTGCATCCGTTGATTTTATTACGGAGACAGTTCCGTTTGCAATAATGGTTTCGCTCTGGGGAATAGGTAGTAGCCACGCCTTCCAAAACAGCCTGATCATAAATATTGGCCTTCATATTGACTCTGACAAAGCCCAGATTTAGATTCGCTCTAGGTAAAATCCCTGTTTCTTCATAACCCAGCGCCGCCAATTCCTTTTCTACACGGCGAATATATTTGCGCAGTTCCCATGCCTCTCTGGAATTGCGGAGCAGTAACTGATACAGCTCATCTCATCGGAATAAGCATCCACATGGGAAGAGGTCAACCAGTTTCCTACCCGTTTACGAACATAGAGATACTTCTGCCCATCCCGATTCTTAATTTCAGGTGTGCTGTCATAAGGAATCAGGTTAGTTTTGCTTGATGATCCGCCTTCTGATGCAATAACTCTTGAACTTTGGAGAATATGTTTTTTTGACGAACCTCCTTGGTAAACTTTTTTGTTAATACTATAGCAAATTATTCCTCTTATTTTTCGTGTTTATTGCCCCAGTGCAAATACTGCCAACTGCTGCGACGGCAGCCTAAGTTGTACTCAATTTTGGCCAATTACTATTTGGAGCATGCATATTGACTGGGGTGTTAAAGCAATAGGCAAATAAGTTCTATTGTGTAAAGTTTTCTATGTTTATCGAAATAGTTCGGGGTAGGTCCGCGTTAATCCACCGACCGATTTCAGGACTATCGTGCCGATTGTCCACATTGTACAGCTCTGTTTCGGTGTCGTAGACATAGCCCCGGTAGCGGAGGGGGTTGTGG
>OERS01000281.1_pt1 | contig 9969 bp, 6 predicted proteins | sample 1540071 | NCBI WGS metagenome assembly OERS01 (sample SAMEA3891878, study PRJEB23780) | metagenome | biome: terrestrial biome; feature: animal house; material: Caecal content | place: Italy | collected 2015-05-05 | reverse complement strand
ACGTACATATCCCGCAGTTCATTGCAAAGGTGGCTGAGGGCGATTTTGCCGGCGCATACCGTGAAATTGCGCTGACCAACGGCCTGCCGGCTGTCTGTGGACGTGTCTGCCCGCAGGAGACGCAGTGCGAGGGTAAATGTGTGCGCGGGATCAAGGGTGAGCCGGTCTCCATCGGAAAGCTGGAGCGGTTCGTGGCGGACTGGGCTATGGAAAACCTTCACGAAGAAGTAAAGAAACCCGCCCCCAACGGCCACAAGGTGGCGGTGGTGGGCTCCGGCCCCAGCGGCCTCACCTGCGCCGGGGACCTGGCAAAGCTGGGATACGATGTGACGATTTTTGAAGCCCTCCACAAACCGGGCGGAGTGCTGGTGTACGGTATCCCGGAATTCCGTCTTCCCAAAGACAAGGTTGTGGCTGAGGAAGTGAAGAACGTGCTTTCTCTGGGCGTTAAGATCGAGACAAACGTCATCATTGGAAAATCCACCACCATCGACGAGCTGCTGAAAACTCTGCAGAAATTGATGAAGTAAGTACGAGCGATGTGGGAAGATTAGCGAGAAACGAGCATTGGGAGGTAGAAGGATTTAAAATGAAGCAGTACAATGTCACTGGCATGAGCTGCGCGGCTTGCAGTGCCAGAGTGGAGAAAGCCGTGTCCCATGTGCCGGGCGTCACATCTTGCTCTGTGAGCCTGCTGACCAACTCCATGGGTGTTGAGGGAACCGCCGCCCCCGCGGATATTATCGCGGCGGTGGAGGCGGCAGGCTACGGTGCCTCGGAGAAGGGCGCCGGCGGTCAGAAGGCTGCCTCCAGCAGCATGGCGGAGGCGGAGGAGGCCCTGAAGGATAAAGAGACACCGGTCCTGAAGCAGCGGCTGATCTGGTCTGTTGGTTTTCTGGCGGTGCTGATGTATTTCTCCATGGGCGCCATGATGTGGAACTGGCCCCTGCCGTCCTTCCTGGCGGAGAACTATATGGCTCAGGCACTGATCCAGCTCTATCTGACTGTGATCATCATGGTGATCAACAAGAAGTTTTTTATCTCCGGCTTTAAGAGCCTGTGGCACCGCTCCCCCAACATGGACACCCTGGTGGCCCTGGGCTCCTCCGCCGCCTTCGTGTGGAGCAGCTACGCCCTGTTCCAGATGACCACGGTGGAGCCGGGGATGGCCCAGATGCATATTATGCACAGCGAGTTCTACTTTGAGGCGGCAGCCATGATCCTGACCCTCATCACCGTGGGCAAGATGCTGGAAGCCCGCAGCAAGGGCAAGACCACCGACGCCCTCAAGAGCCTGATGAAGCTGGCCCCCAAGACAGCCACCGTTCTGCGGGACGGACAGGAAATTGCCGTTCCCATCGAGCAGGTACAGAAGGGTGACCAGTTCGTCGTCCGCCCGGGCGAGAACATCCCGGTGGACGGCGTGGTGCTGGAGGGGTCCAGCGCGGTGAACGAGAGTGCCTTGACGGGTGAGAGCATCCCGGTGGATAAAGCCCCCGGAGACTCGGTTTCGGCTGCCACCGCCAACCAATCCGGCTTCCTGCGCTGCGAGGCCACCCGGGTGGGCGAGGACACGACCCTCTCCCAGATCATCCGGATGGTCAGCGACGCCGCCGCCACCAAGGCCCCCATCGCCAAGATCGCCGACCGGGTGTCGGGGGTGTTCGTCCCCGCGGTCATCGCCATCGCGGTGGTCACGACGGCGGCCTGGCTGCTGCTGGGCCGGGACCTGGCCTTCGCCCTGGCCCGGGGCATCTCGGTGCTGGTCATCAGCTGCCCCTGCGCCCTGGGCCTGGCCACCCCGGTGGCCATCATGGTGGGCAACGGGCTGGGGGCCAAAAACGGCATCCTGTTCAAGACGGCGGCCTCCCTCGAGGCGGCCGGCCGCACCCAGATCGTGGCCCTGGACAAGACCGGCACCATCACCCGGGGCGAGCCGGAAGTCACCGACATCCTGCCCGCTGAGGGCGTCACCGAGGGCGAGCTGCTGACCCTGGCCGCCGCCCTGGAGCAAAAGAGCGAGCATCCCCTGGCCCGGGCGGTGCTGGCTTACGCCGCCGCCCGCCAGCTGGACCCCCCTGAGGTGACCGACTTTGCCGCCCTGCCCGGCAACGGCCTGACCGCCAAGCTGGCCGGCCGCAGCGTCTATGCCGGCAGCCTCAGCTTCATCCAGACCCAGGCCCCCGTCCCCGCCGCCCTGGCCGGGCAGGCCCAGGCGCTGGCCGAACAGGGCAAGACCCCCCTCTTCTTTGGCGGGGAGGGCCGGCTGCTGGGGGTCATCGCGGTGGCCGACACCATCAAGGAGGACAGCCCCGACGCCATCCGCCAGCTGCAGGCCATGGGCATCCGGGTGGTGATGCTGACCGGCGACAACCAGCGCACCGCCGAGGCCATCGGCCGGCAGGCGGGCGTGGACCAGGTGATCGCCGGGGTGCTGCCCGACGGCAAGGAGAGCGTGATCCGCGCCCTGAGCGAAAAGGGCAAGGTGGCCATGGTGGGCGACGGCATCAACGACGCGCCCGCCCTGACCCGGGCCGACACCGGCATCGCCATCGGGGCGGGCACCGACGTGGCCATCGACGCCGCCGACGTGGTCCTGATGAACAGCCGCCTGTCTGACGTGCCCGCGGCCATCCGCCTGTCCCGCGCCACCCTGCGCAACATCCACGAAAACCTGTTCTGGGCGTTCATCTACAACGTCATCGGCATCCCCCTGGCGGCCGGCCTGCTGATCCCCCTGGGCCTGACGCTGAACCCCATGTTCGGCGCGGCGGCCATGAGCCTGTCCAGCTTCTGCGTGGTGTCCAACGCCCTGCGGCTGAACCTGTTCCAGCTGCACAGCGCCAAAAAAGATAAGGCCATCCGGCCCGTCGAGCTGCTCCCCGCGCCCGTGCCGGCGCCGGCGGCCTGCCCCATCGTCAACCAAACGGAGGTAACTGCTATGAAAAAGACCATCAAGATCGAAGGCATGATGTGCGGCCACTGCGAGGCCACCGTCAAGAAAGCCCTGGAGGCCCTGCCCCAGGTGGACGCGGCGCAGGTCAGCCACACCGCCGGCACCGCCGTCGTCACCCTGAACGCCAGCGTGGCCGACGACGTCCTGACCCAAGCCGTGGAAGCCAAAGACTACAAGGTGACCGGCATCGAGTAAGACCGGACTTCCCATAAAAAAGCAGCCTCTGCCCGTCAGCGGGCAGGGGCTGTTTCGCGTTGTGGTTCAGGCTTCTTCGGCTGCGGCGCGGGTCAGGGCCAGCTCTTCCTGGTAGAACACGCCCAGAGGGCCGATGTAGTTTTTCTGCCAGGGCTTGGGCTTGCCCAGATAGTGGACCACCACCGTGTTCTGGCGCACCCAGTCCAGGCTCAGCCGCTCGGAGGGCAGGGCGCTGCACCGGACGTACAGCCGGTCGGTCATGTTGTAGATCCGGCTGTCCAGCACCAGGGCCTTGTCGCCGAACAGGCCGGTGAGGATGTCCTGGTCGGGCAGGATCAGCCTGTTTTTGTACCGTTCGGCGTAGTCCCGGATGTCCTCCAGGCGCAGGGTCCGGCGCAGCAGGGCCAGGTCCATCATCAGCACCCCCGAGTTGAGGTAGCGCACCCCGTCCTCCAGGCCCAGGCGGGCCTGGTTGACCTTGTCCAGGAACTTGCGGGTGTGGCTGCACGCCATAAAGGCCGCCCCCGCAAAGTCGGAGGTGTACAGGGGCTCCAGGCTGTTGAGGACCACCGTGTCCACATCCAGGTAGAGGATGCGGTTCAGCGCCTCGGGCAGCAGCAGGGGCGCCGCCAGCCGGTAATAGATCTGGACGGGGTAGCGCCCCGTCTCGGGGAAGCCCTCAAACAGGCCCTCCGGCACCCGGACCAGGGTGCAGCTGTCCTGGGGGCGCAGGGCCGCCTGCATCCGGGCCCCGTCCTCCCCCGTCAGGTCGGAGTGCAGGACGTAGAGGTCGTAGTGCGCGGCCCCGCCGTGGCGCAGGATGGTGGCCATGCACTGCTCCCACAGGGGGATGAATTTGCGGTTGATCGAAAACAGCAGGTTCATATCGCTACTATATGGGATATAGAAAGGTTTTATGCCCGTTTGCGGGCGGTGTGCGTGTCGGCGGCGGGGGCGGTCATGGCCGCGTCCAGAAAGCCGCCCGAAGCGTAGATGCGGCAAAGCGCCTGGCCGATCTGCCCCAGGCTGCGGGCCTCGGCCACCGCCATCCCGCCCTCTTTCAGGCTGGGCAGGTGGCCGCAGAGCATATCCCGCAGCCGGGCCTCGAACTGGTCCACGGTGGCGGCCTTGTAGACCGACTTGCCGTCCTCCAGCCAGTTGGCGTAGACCGGGATGTCCCGCACGATGGTGGGGATGCCGCAGGCCAGCGCCTCCAGCACCACGATGCCCTCGGTCTCCTCATGGCTCAAAAAGGCGAAGGCGTCCGCCCCGCAGTAGGCGTCGCAGAGGTCCTCCGCCCCCACAAAGCCTGCGAACAGGACGTTGCCGGGGGCCGCCTCCATGGCGCGGCGGATCTCCTCGGTGAGCAGGGCCTGGTCGGTCTGGCCAAACCAGATAAAGCGCACCTCCGGCATCCGGCGGGCCAGCTCCACAAAGTCGGGCAGGCCCTTGCGCACCATCCAGTGCCCCACCGAGATGACGCACTTCTGGCCTTCGGCCAGGCCGTACCGCTCCCGGAAGCGGGCCCCGCGGGCCGGGTCCGGATGGAAGAACCCGGTGTCGATCCCGTTGGAGAGGGTGTAGATGGGCTTGCCGATCTTGTACCCCATCAGGATGCGCCGGGAGTAGACGCTGGGTGTGATGACCACATCCCCCTGCCGGTAGCAGAAGATCAGCCACCGCTTGAACAGGGGGGCCAGCAGGTTGGAGCCGAAAAAGCTGTTGCGGAAATCCTCCATGGTGGAGTGGCCGTAGTACACCACCTTGCACCCCCGTGCGTGGGCCCGGGCCGCCGCCAGCGGGGCGCTGGGCAGGACGGTGTTCAGGTGGACGACGCACTCTTTGGCCCCGGGGCCGGCCGGCGGGATCTGGTCGATCAGGGGCAGGCCCGCGCTTTTCAGGGCGGCGGCCTGGTGTTCCAGCGCCTTGCCCACCCCGCTTTTGCGCACCGTGTTGTAGCCGCCCCGGTAAATGCAGACAGACATATCTCTCGCGCCTCCCGAATGGTCACAGCAAACGCAGCACCGTGTTCATGGCCACCGTCAGGCCGGTGCTGTAGGCCGCGATGGCAAAGGGCTTGCAGGTCAGGATGATAAAGGTGAACTGCCCCCAGTTCATGGAGGTGGTCCCCGCCAGGTAGCACAAAAAGTCGTCCGGCGCCACCGGGAAGAAGATGGCCAGCGCGAACCATTTGGTGAAGCTCTTCTGCCCCAGCCAGCGGTCGTATTTCAGCAGCAGCTTGCGGGGGAACATCCGCTCCAGCAGGGGGCGGCCGCAGTAGCGGGCCACCCCGAAAGCCGCCAGCGACCCGGCGCAGATCCCGATGTAGTTGTAGGCAAAGCCGTACCACGGGCCGAACAGGATCACCCCGGCCAGGCATCCCAGCCCGCCGGGCAGGATGGGCACCACCACCTGCACCGCCTGGAAGGCGACGAAGGCCGCCGCCGCCCAGGGCCCCAGACCGGCCACCCAGGCCTGCAGGGCGGCCAGGTCGGTGAGCAGGCCCTTTTGCCAGGCCCACACCCCCAGCCACAGGCACAGGAAGAAGCCCACCCCCGAGGCCGCGGCCGGCACGCTGGCGGGCAGCCCCCCGGGCACCCGGCTGCGCCGGTCCAGGGCGGCGTCGTAGACCTCCAGCGCCTGGGAGGCAAACCGGGCGGCGGAATACCGCTCGGCGGTGGCAAGGGCGCCGGCGCGCAGCGAAGCCCGCACCGCGCCCCCGGCGCAGAAGGCGGCCAGCGCCTCATGGAAGCCGGCGGCGTCCTTCCACTGCCAGCCGTTGACGCCGTTTTCCACCACGCCCTCCAGGCAGGGGTCCGCCCGGACGATGGTGGGCAGCCCGCAGGCCAGCGCCTCAAAGTAGGTCAGGCCCTGGGTCTCGCTCTGGGAGGCGCAGACAAAGGCGTCCCCCGCCTGGTAGTACCGCACCACCTCGGTGGGGGGCACCATGCCGGCAAACATCACCCGGTCCACCAGGCCCAGGTCGGCGGCCTGCTGCTCCAGCTGGGCGCGGACCGGGCCGTCCCCCACGAACAGCAGCAGGGGCCGCTGGCCCGCCGGCTCTTTGGCCAGCAGGCGGAGCAGCTCGCCGTGGTTCTTTTCGGCGGCCAGCCGCCCCACCGAGACCAGGATGGTCTGCTCCCCTTCCGGCAGGCCCAGGGCGCGGCGCAGGGCCGGCTTGTCCTCCGGGGGGATGGGGCGGAAGGCCTCCAGGTCGATGCCGGTGGGCACCGTGTACACCGGGCAGCTGACCCCGTACTGGTCCAGCATGGCGGCCACCTTGCCGGTGGGGGCCAGGATGGCGTCGCACCGGCCCGAGAACAGCTTGGTCAGCTCTTTGACCGCCACATGGCCGCAGCGCTCGCTGGGGATCAGGTAGCGGGTGTAATCTTCGTAGGCGGTGTGGTAGGTGTGCACCAGGGGGCAGTTGCACCGCCGGGCCAGCTGCCACGCCGGCAGAAAGGTCGAAAACTCGCACTGCGAGTGGATCACGTCGGGCCGCCAGTCGGTCAGGGCCCGCATCCAGCGGTTCCATGCGGCAAAGCGGACCCGCGCCCCGGGGTACACCCGGTCGGCGCTCAGGCTGCCCAGGTAGATCACGCCGTCCCGCTCGTACGAGTGGCTGTCCGGCGAGAGGGTCAGCACCTTGACGTCGTGGCCCAGGGCCAGGAGCTCACGCCGCAGCAGGGTCACCGACCGGACGACGCCGTTGACCGCAGGCGTCCACCAGTCGGTGGTCAGCAATATCTTCATCTCAAGCACCTCCGTCACAGGGCTCTGTATCAAAAAAAGTCTCTGTCCTTATAACGAACCAGAGGCCGGATTTTTTGCAGGAAAAAAGATGTTTTTCTATTTTTCGGAAAGCGTTCTGCCTGTATTGTAGCAGGTTTTGGCACAGGCCGCAAGGCAGTTTACCATTTCTTTGCAGATTCTTCGCACATTCCTGCACATTCCAAAAAGTCCCGCCCAGCCGCCAGGCGCGGATGGACGGGACACGTATTTTACAGCCGCTGCCAGGCGCGGGCGCCGCCCCGGCGCAGCCAGGCCAGCGTCCCGGCGCACCCGGCGGCCAGCACCGCGCAGCAGGCGGCCAGGCCGCCCAGGGCCCCCAGCGGCGCCCGGGCCAGCCACCACAGCCCGGCCAGCAGGGCCAAAACCGCCCAGTTGGCAAACAGGGCGAGCACCGGGGCCGCGCTCTGTTTGACGGCGGCCGTCTCGCTGGTCCAGTGGAGGTTGGGCAGCTTGAGCCCCAGCACAAGGCCCAGCGCCCCGCTCAGCAGGGTGTACAGCCACACCGCCGCGAGGGCGAGCAGCGCGCCCGCCGGCCCGCTGCCCACGGCCCACAGCAGGCAGACCGCCGCCGCCAGGGCGGGAGGCAGCGTCAGGGCCATGTGCAGGTCCAGCTTGGCCCGCAGCGCCTGCCAGGGGCTCACCGGCAGGGACCGGATCAGCCAGAGGGTCCCGCCTTCCAGCGAGACCGAGGGCGGGGTGAGCAGGTTCATGGACGCCAGCGAGCAGACCGACACGCACGCCAGCGCCGGGCCCAGGGCGGCGGGGCCGGGCAGCAGGGCCAGCGCCCCCCGCAGCAGCCCGGCCTTCCACACCGCAGCCACGGCGGCCGCCGCCAGCAGCAAACTGCCCAGCAGCCCGTTGACCATATAGCTGGTGCAGCCGGCCAGGCGGCGCAGCTCCCGGGCCAGCAGCGCGGCGCGGACGCTGTGGGCGCGGGCCGGTTTTTCCTGATAGACGGCCCGGGGCCCGCCCCGGCGGGTGGTCATGATCCGCAAATAGCTGCGGCGCAGCGCCAGCCAGGCCGCACCCGCCGCACCCAGCGACACCGCCGCCAGGATGCCCAGGGCGGGCAGGTCCCCCAGCGAAGCCCGGCCCAGCAGGTACAGGGCCTGCGCGTCGGCCCGCAGGCCCGAGGCGGCCTGGTCCAGATGGGTCATCAGCCAGAGCATGCCCTTGCCCACCGCAAACTGCGAGCCGAAGGCAAGCACCAGGATCAGCGCCGCGTAAAGCAAACTGAGGACGGCCTTATACCGGGTGATACGGCTGCCCGCCACCGCCGCCAGCCAGCCCACCAGGCAGGAGCCGGCCAGGGTCAGGCAGGCCAGCAGGGCCGTCACCGGCAGCAGGGCCAGGGCGGCCGCCGCCGGGTGCGCCCCCAGCGCAAAGTAGACGGCATACGCCGGCAGCAGGATCACCGCCAGGTACCCCGCGCCCAGCAGCCAGACCGAGGCCATCCGCGCCGCCAGGATCAGCCCCGGCGGGATGGGCAGGGCCAGCAGCTGCTCGTTGTCCCGGGCGCAGTACAGGATGCCGTAGGCGGTAAAGCCGCCGCCCATCACCCCCGCCAGCAGCGCCCCGGCCCCCATCAGGGCAAAATACAGCCAGTCCAGCCCGGCGTCGCTCAAAGGTTGGCAGATCAGGGCGGCCAGCGCCCCCACGCTGCCCATCACCAGCAGCACCACGCAGGCCGCCAGCACCAGGAAGGCCGCCGCCTTCCACCCGGTGCGCACCCGGCCCGTCACGCTGCTGCGCCGCAAAGACGCCGTCATCTCGAGCCATTGCTTTTTCAATAGGACGGTCAGCATGGTACCCCTCCTTATCCGTTGACCCGTCGCTGAGGGGTCTGTGGTTCCCCTCCAGCGCCGTCCCATCGCTCTTCCCTTACGCAGAGGGGACGGTCCGGCTCCCCGCCATTTGCACGCGGCGCAGAGATCAGCCTTCCTTCTCCCCTTCCAGCTCCAGGAACACTTCTTCCAGGCTGTCGTCGCCCTTGACCTGCTCCATGGTGCCCGCCCGGACCAGGCACCCGGCGCGGATGATGGCCACCTTGTCGCAGAGCTTCTCGGCCACTTCCAGCACGTGGGTGGAGAAAAAGATGGCCCCGCCCTCGTCGCAGAACTGCCGCATCAGCACCTTGAGCTGGTGGGACGCCCTGGGGTCCAGCCCCACGAAGGGTTCGTCCATCAGCAGCAGCCGGGGCGCGTGGACCAGCGCCGACAGGATGGCCAGCTTCTGCTTCATCCCGTGGGAATAGGCGCTGACCGGCTGGGCCAGGTCCTCCGTCAGGCCAAAGGCGTCGCCGTAGCGGCGGATGCGCCCGGCCCGGTCCGCCGCCGTCACCCCGAACACATCCGCGACAAAGTCCAGGTACTGGATGCCGGTCATATACTCGTACAGGTCGGGGTTGTCCGGGATGTAGGCCAGCCGGCGCTTGCAGGCCAGGGGGTCCTGCCGGATGGACACCCCGTCCACCAGGATGTCCCCCTCGTCGAACTGCAAAATGCCGCAGCAGCTTTTCAGGGTGGTGGTCTTGCCCGCCCCGTTGTGCCCGATAAACCCGTAGATCTCCCCCGGCCGGATGTGCAGGGACAGGTCGTCCACCGCCTTTTTGCCGCCGTAGGCTTTGGTCAGATGCTGGATGTTCAGCATGGTAAAAGCGCCTCCCCGTGCCACAGCCAATATTTAACATTTGGGTAAAATGTTTCTCTGATTATACCAGAACCCCGCCGCCTTGTCAACCGGACGCCGGGCTGGCAAACGAAAAAGCCCCAACTGCGCAGCGGGTGTGTACAGTTGAGGCCGATTTTTCTATTCCGTTGTCACGGCCACCTGCTCCACCCCGTACAGGTGGAACAGTTCCACCGCCGCCGGGCCGATCGCCTCGCCGCTGACGGCGATGGGGATGGCCGGGGGGCAGGCCACGGTGGGCAGGGCGCAGACCCGGCCCAGCGCCTGCCCGGCGGCGACCAGCTCCTGCCGGGCGAACACCGCCTGCCGGATGGTGCGGCGCGGGGCGGCCTCGGCGG
>OERS01000276.1_pt1 | contig 10069 bp, 7 predicted proteins | sample 1540071 | NCBI WGS metagenome assembly OERS01 (sample SAMEA3891878, study PRJEB23780) | metagenome | biome: terrestrial biome; feature: animal house; material: Caecal content | place: Italy | collected 2015-05-05 | reverse complement strand
CACATTAGCTTTATAATTTTGAATGTGCTCGTCCATTAATGCGTCTATATTGTCCAGAACAGGGCGTACAATAGTTTCCAGAAGAATTTCTTTGTTTTTGAAATAGTGATATATATTTCCAAGAGTAGTGTGAGATTTTTGAGCAATTACTCGTAGTGAAGCATTTTCATATCCTTTTTTCATAAATTCATCTGTTGCCACGTCTATTATAGTTTGTCGCATTTCAGCTTTTTTCACTTGCACCATATCACCTCCCTAGGCTTATCATAGAAGATATAAAGATTGTTTGCAATAGATGTTCATTATTAAAAATCAAAACTTGTATACCGTTCATTTTTAAGAAAATCCCTCATAATATGAGTTTTAGCATATTATGAGGGTAGGCTTTTACTGAATAATCTTCCAGTTGCTATCTTTATGTAGCGTCAGCTCATACTGTGATACCTGTGTTGCCTTTGTCTGATTATCAATGAATTTCACCGCAACACTCACTTTCACGTTGTCGCCGTCAGCCGTAAATACTGGATTGACAAGCTCGGAAAAGAGATAGTCCCCGTTTATCGGTTCAAGGGCATTTCCCTCTACATAGTAGGCAAGCTCCTTGTCCGTTGCGGTAGGGTACAGCTTGAAGAATGTTTCCAGAAACGCCGTAGCGTCATTTACTATGTCAGCGTCCACACTGTTGTCTGCTTCCTGTGCCTTTGGCTCATAATCGGATTTTTCCATAGCAGGGGCAAGGGTCGGGTTCTGGATAATCACCATATCCCCGTCAGCGTCTACATGGACGGTCACGGTATAGGTTTCTGATACATTCCTTGTCTGGTCGCCCTCTTTTATCTGCTGATCTACTTCGTAGGCAACAGTAAAAGCGTTCTCCCCAGACTGTTCCACGTCCCAGATAAGTACGTCCGTGACCGTGGAGCTGGTCGGTATATCCGTTCTCACCGTATCAACATTCAAATCCTGCAATTCCTGTGTCAGATAGGCACTGATAGCCTGTGTCCTTGCTTCGATTGCTTCCTTGCTGTTGCTCCATGTGTAATAGGATTTCGCAAAGTTCTTGACGAAATTTTCTATGCCGTTGGTGTCATTCAAGCGGAGCTGTATGGTTTCTATCTCATGCGTGGTGTGCTGGTCGATAGCCGTAAAATTCTTATACACACCAAAGCTCACGCTTGCGATAAGCACCACCCAGAGGGCAATGACGGACTTCTTATGCGTCCCCACTTTCATAGTGCGGACTTTCTTTTCCTTTATCGGTTTTTCTTTCTTCTTGAACATGATATTTCCATTCCTTTCTTTCTATTGCTTAATTCTGCCAGCCCCGATAAGGTGCTGTTGCCAGTAGCTATTGTTCAAATCAGCGTAGCCTATCGGGTCGCCAGCGTGGTACATCTGGTTATTTCCCACATAGATACCGACGTGGGTTACATACGTCCCCGCATTGTAGGTACTGTGGAAGAACACCAAATCCCCAGCCTGTGCCTGTGAAAGCGGGATATGCTGGGTAGCGTCATACTGTGCCTGTGCCGTTCTCGGTAAGGAAATGCCCGCCTTGCCATAGCACCATTGAACCAGCCCCGAACAGTCAAAAGAAGTGTTAGGATTGCTCCCGCCGTACACATAGTCCCAGCCTTGATATTTCAGAGCTTCATTCATTATCTTCTGTGCCAGCTCGCCCGATACTTGACTGACAGTGAGATACTGGCTGACAAGCTCCACATAGAACATATTCCCGTACCCGTAACGCCAGCCACCATTGCGGGCGACAGCGATAGGGTTCGTGTAGGTGACTTTCTTCCCGCCAGACTTGTCACGGGCGAAATTCTCTGCCAGCGTGAAGCTGTGCTTTTTCCCGTTTTTAGCCACATAGTCGATATAGCCACCGCCATAGTTATAGGACTGCACCACGACGTTTATATCCTCTATGCCTTGATTTTCTGCTGAAGAAAGCAGGGACGCAAAATACTTGCACCCCTGCTTGATTGAGCTTTCTGTATCAAGGGAATTAGGCGGTAAGCCCATGCTCTCGGAACTCTGCATAACGTCCTCGGCTGTCCCGCCACTTTCCACCTGTATGATTGCCAGCAGATAGGGGACGTACTCGGAAATGCCGTACTCTTTAGCGTATTTCTCTACCATAGGCTGATGTTTCAAGACCTCTGCGGACAGGTTCATGCCCGTTACCCATGAGGAAGAGCCACCGCCCCCGTCGTCGTCCTCGGCACTGATAAGCACACCAAAGAAAAGCACTATCGCAAGAAGAAAGGGAAACAGACTGCCGATAAGGGCGATATGTCTTAGCTTCATTTCTTACGTCCTTTCTTTCCTGTCATGTTTAGGGTCGCTTTCTTGATGTTTCGCTCCTTTCTGGTGGTCTGCTGGTTCAGCTCCACACCATTGAGCCTTGTTCCGTGTTTCTGCAATACAGGTTCAGCAGATTTTGAAGCAAGCGGACGCTCCTTGACAGGCTGTGCTTTCGTCGGCTCGGTATGTACCTTATCAGTGCTTGTCCTATCAGATGTGACAGGACGCTTGATTTCCTGCACTTTTCCTGTATCGGTCTTAGAAGCAGGAGAAGCGGTCACAGGTCTGTCATGGGGACGGGTAGCTCCTGTTGTCGCTGATCCGTCCGTCGTTCTGCCAGCCTGTTTTGCTTCCTGTGCCTTTTGAAGCTCCATACGCTTGTCAGCGATATTCTGTCTGTGCTGTTGGAGCTTGTCGGCACGCTCGCTCTGTCTGGTTTCCTGCCCCTGCACAATGCCACGCTTGAAGTCGGACACATTTGCTTTTGCCTTTTCCTTTGCGGAGTGTACGGCATAGGCAGTCTGGGTCGGCATATCCTTGATATTCTCCTTGACAGCCGTTGCCTTGTCCTTGACCTTGTTTTTCGTATCAAGCACCGCACCCACGGCTGAACCAGCTCGGCTTCCAAAAGAAGTATTTTCTCGGCGTTCTTTTCTGCCCGTACCAGCTCTGGCAGATTTTCCAGAACCGTCATTCATGGCTGTTCCGGCTACTGTACCAGCCACCGCACCAGCGACACTTCCAGCACCGACAGCCCTTGCGATACGGTGTTCCATACGCCTAGCCCTGTGTCGCATGAACAGATACGGGCGACGGAATATCCTGCGTCCCATGCTCTGGCTGTCCCCAGCGTTTAAACTGAACATACTCATAAGGTCGCCCAGCTTCATGTAGATACCCGCAAAGCACACTATCTGTAAGAACGCAATCATAAAGAACGGGTAATCGGTGGATATGTTGTAGAACATACTGGAAATACTGAAAGCCACCGTGACAATGAGCGTTATTCCCGCCCTTGTCATAATCGTATTGAACACTCGCACGATTGCCTGTTTCGCCATGTTCTCATAGCTGGGTATCATGCTCAAAAGAAAACTGATAGGCAGGAACATGGCAAAGATGATAAATAGTATCTGGGAGAATATCATCATGCCCGTAAGCAGGAAAACGAATATCGTTATCCCCAGATTGAAGATAAGCAGGAAGAACACCATTCCCAGACGGTTGATGACCTGCGGTATCGTCAGATTGTCGTTGTCGTTATCCTCGATTTCCGTTTTCACCACGTCCTCACGGGTCGCCCCGTCGTCTGCTGACGGACTGACCGATACCAGAGCTTCCACACGGTCAGCCCCGATTTCCTCTATATCGCTGTTGCCAAATTGCAGGAGTAGCCACGGCTGTTGTACCTGTATGGAGAACAGGCTGTCCCTTATCAAGTCCACGCTGTCTTTTCCTTGACTGTCGCTGTCGGGGAGCATGATTTTTGTTCCCAAATCCAGCGAAGCGGTACTTATATCACTGGAAAAATCGTTTATCTTCTTGATATAGTCGGGAGCGTAGGCGATAAAGGAAGCGGACACGATAAACACCACAACGAAGTTGATAACGGCGTGGAGTGCCTTGCTGGTTTCTCGCTTTATCAGTCCCGTGTAGGCAACATAGATACCCACGATAAGGATAATGAGAAGCAGGAAGCCCACATAGAAGCCAGTGCTTCCAAAGCCGTTTTCCGTTACGCCAGCTAGGGTCTGTATGCTCTTGCCGATACTGTCTGCCATGTCGTTGATAAAGTCCAGCTTATACGCCTGCTGGACGACGTACCCCGTGGCGTTGCTTAGATACAGGCTGATAGTCCAGATAAAGTTGGTGATACAGTAAAGCCCGTATTGTACGGACTTCCCGATACCGTCCAGCCAGTTCCACGGAAGCCAGCCCCAGCTATTGTCCACATAGAAGTCAAGCTGGTAGTTTTCCAGCGGGTACTGTGAATACAGGTTGTCCGCATTGACGGTATCATCTACCAGCCCCGTGGCATGAGCCACCGTCCCGAACAGGGAGAGGAACACAACAGAGGTAAAAATGACTATCAGAGCAATCTTGAAAAAACGAAAGAGCTTCTTTCTTGTCAGAAGCCCCTTTATCCTATCTTTCATCACTCCACCTCGCTTTTCACGGGCGGTCTGGTATCAAAGGCGTGCAGTAATTCTTCAAAGACAGGGTGTATCTGCACCACGCCCACACGCCCGTACAAATCTTGAAGCAGGCATTGTCCGTTCTCCAAGTCACGAAGTCGTTTCTGGTTGTTCTCGTCGTCCTTGTCGATACCGAAAAATTCAAGGGTCTGCTTTATCTCGTTGATGTCCGTAGAACGGAAAGCGAATTTCAGACCGATATTGTTCTTTAGGCTCTCTTTGGACACGTCGCCAGAGGATTGCGTGACGAAGTACACGCCCGCCTGCATAGCACGTCCCGCACGCACCAGCTTGTTAGAGAGGGTTTCGCCCTGTGCCACATTGAGGAACGCCCACGCTTCATCTAAATCCACGATTTTAAAGATACTGCGGTCTGAATGAATGAAGTCTAAGGCAAAGGTGGAAATGACAATCAGCATAGCCACGGACAGCAGTTCTATGGTCGTGTATTCCTCAAAGGTCGTGTCCTTGTCTGGGAGTACCAAATCTGCCACCTGTATGATATTGAGCTGGTTGTCCAAGCTGATAGCATTAGATACCGAACCGTCCGAGAACAGCAGATGTGCAAAGTCATAGTCCGTAAAGCTGTCGATATGGTCGGCAATATTGCGGGCTATCGCCGTGTCCTCTCTGCGTAGCTCGTCTATCACATGGAGAAGTCCTCGCTGATCGCTCTGGGTCACGGCTCGCACCGCTTTTCTAAGGACAGGGAATTTCTCACCGTCCCTAGAGGAAATCCCCGTAAGGAATGTGAGAATGTCTATCGCCAGACTTTCAGCGTCCTTTACATTCTTCATAATCACGAACGGGTCAAGAAGCCCTGCATTTTCCTTATCGCTGGTAAGATTGACGATATTGATTTCATGGGCTATCTCTGGGAGCGTTTCTTTCCAGTTGCCACGCTCGCTCTTAGGGTCGAGAATGACCGCCTGTCCGCCAAAGAGGACGGAATAATAGACAATCAGATTGTTGCAGAATGACTTTCCACCGCCCAGCGAACCGACAAAGGCAGAAGCTAAAGCGTTGGTGACTGTCCCCTTGATACCCTGTGAAGCAAGGGACGGCTGTAAATAGACGTTTCTTCCTGTGTCCACGGAATAGCCGATATAGATACCTGTATTTTCTCCTAACTGCTGGGTCGCTCCGAAGCCAAGACCTGCCAAGAAGTCGGATTTCACATACTGCACATAGTCATTGATGTAACGCTTGCTGGCGGGGAGAAATTCAGAGTGAAGCCCCAGCATATCCCCAGCAGGACGAACTAATTTTACATTGAGGTCGTCGTAGAAGTCCTTGACCTCATCACAGCGTCGTTTCAGCTCGTCAAGGTCGGGAGCTGATACACGGATAACGTAAGAAAGTTTATACATACTTTCCTTGCTCTGGTCTAAGTCGGTTTCCAGCTCGTCCACGCTGTCCAGTGCGTCCACCACATTTGAGCTTGTTTCGCTTCCAGACTGATAGGCGTGGTTGTCCAAGTCTTTCAGCTCTTTTTTCTTGTTGCGGACAGTCGATAACGCTTTTCTGTTTCCCACGATTTCTACATTCATGCTTGTATCAACAGGAAACGTGAACTGCTGTTGCTGGAAGTAAAATATCTCACTGGACGGAAAATCCAGCTCGCCCACAATCGCATTGACGGTAAAGTAGGACACGAAGCTCTCGCTGTCCTCATGTTCCAGCCTTATGTATCGCTGGCTTTCCTCTATCAGACAGCGGGTCGGACGGATAAGGTCGTACTGCTTGATAAGCGTTGCCTTTTTCAGCTTCTTCTTTGGAAGCGAATATTCGTAGTCCTCATACGCCACGCCGTCCCTGCCGTAGATATGCTCGATAAGATACCCGAAGTCGTTCTTGTCCAAGCGTCGGAACTTGAAACGGCGGGAGATTTTATTTTCCAGCAGTTTTTCCATTTTCATGTAGCGGTTGATTTCATCATCTGGCATGGAGATAAAGTCGTTCATCAGCGTATGGTTGACCTCGTTCAAGAACTCTTTGAATGTCATAAACGCCGATTTCTTCACACTCTCCAGACTGACTTTTTCCTCGGTCACAATGAGCTTGAAGCCGATAAAAAAGCGGTAGTCTACTTGATTGTCCCCAATCATGCTTACTAACGCTTCTGTCTGTTCATCTATCTTCTGTATCGCCACATCACGAAGTCGCCCTGTCACCAGCTTTTTTGACTGCTCCTGTATGCTTCTTACGGAGCTTTCCGTCGCTATCTGCAAGGCGTGTATCTTTCCCTCACGGGACTGTGCGATAAGCTGACGGAAGCTGTCATGGACGATAAATTTCTGTTCCGCTGACAGAAAAGAATAGTTATACGGTATCAGCTCATAGTAGGCGAATACCTCATTGTCCTTGTTCCAGACAAGGTTGTTGTCGATATATTTAATCGGGAACATACATCACACTCCTAACCGCCGTGACGGGTTCGCTGAACACTTCCTTTTCCAGCTTCACGGCTTTTCCTGCATAGGTCACTTTTGGTCGCAGGGCAAACGTAATCTGCGATTTCAAGAAGCTGTAAGGCTTCTTGCCGTCAAAGGTCTTTTGGCTCATGAACCATGTGAGGGCAACGGGAATACCGAAGTATTTTAAAAATGCCCCCTCGATAAGCGATAACGGCGGTAAGTCCCCTAAGAGAATGACGGCAAACTCCGTGATGACAAACCACGTTATCTGGGTAAAGGTAACGGGAAACGGGAGAGTAAAGTCATTGATTGCGTATAAGACTTTCTCCACGTTCCAGATACCCGTGTAGCTCTTAATCTTCTTCAATTCGTTTCAGCTCCTTTCGTTGTAATGGAAAAGGACAGCCATTTTCAGACTGTCCTTGATAGAAAAAGCTGTCAGTAGCGACCTTGCCTGTCGCTGATCTGCCAGCTCTAATATGGTATCTCGCATATCCCACGGCTTGTTTCAATGAACGTCCCCTCTATGGACAAGTCCCTGCCGTATGCTTCATAGTCGATATAGTTCTGCAACGGTAGCGGTATCTCGCCCAGCACTTGTAACTCGTCAATGAAGTAATAGGCAATGTCTGTCATGTCGTCACAGTCTGGATAGAAATAAATGTCGTCCTTGTGTTCGTAGACTTCTTCCAGACTTCCATAGTGGGAAACAAACTCGTCCAGAGCGTCCGTGATATAGTCGGGAAGCTCACAAATCATCTCGTACATCTCATTGAGTTCTTGAATGGAGATATACTCCCCGATTTCAATAGGAAAGTTGTCGGTATCATGGACAGCGTATTCCTCATAATAGCTGTTCAGCCCGATACGCTCCGCAACATCTTCCTCGTCGATAGGGAAAGAGAACCAATCCCCGACAAGTTCGCCCTCGTTGTACTTGCCAAGATTAGCGATATACACCCTCATGTCGTCAACCACAGGCACACACCTCTTTTCTACGGAAGTTCATAGATACCGTGGTCGGTTTCCACAAAGCGTCCGTTGTCGTCAAGGTACTGCCCGTAGGCTTCAAAATCGAAATAGCGGGTGACGTTCTCACTTAGGGAAGTAAAGTCTGGGTCATTGTTCAGAATGTGGCGGGCAACGTCCGTCATGTTCTTGCACCAAGAATAATGAATAATGTCGTTTCTGTATCGGTGCAGTTCGTCAAGGTCAGTGAAATAGCACATCAGCTCCGTATAGTCCTCTTTCAAATCAGAGGGTAGATTTTCGTAGGTATGGTACAGGTCATTGAGCTTTTCGACGGTGGTATCTTCCTGCACTTCATCAGCAAAGGGAAGCTCCTTGCCCGTGATATAGTAATAGTCTGTATCTACATCAATCCCCAGCAGTTCTTCCACCTGTTCCGTGTCGATAGGCAGGGTGAACCAAAAGGCTCGTATCTCGTCGTCTGTCGGTTCTCGTGCTTCAATCTGCACACGCATTTCTTCCATGTTTCATCACGTCCTCTCTTGTCAACGCTTCCTGTATGACGGCGTAAGGCACACCGAATACATAGCGTGAAAAATCTTCTAACTGTTTCTTAGGGTAGTCAGACAGGCAAAGGCGTTTCATCTCAAACCAGACCGTACGCTTGTAATAGGGCAGGTCGGAAAGATACGGACACCCGATTTTTGCCTGCATATCCGTAAAAATATCTTTCAATCAATCACTCCAATCTGAAATTTGAGTATAGAAAAAGCGGTTGATCTCCAAAGGAGTATAACCGCTTTTCATGTGTAGTATGAAATTGTTAAATTAGGATTTGTTTGCTTAACAAACTTGAATTTCTTATTCTCGTATATATCTTTTATTTATATTTAAAATTAGTATTGATACTATTATTGTTACAATTAAAGTTATACAACAACTTAACAAACTATAATTAAATACAAATATTGCAGATAACCCATTTATTAAGCAATGAGTTAATATACAAGGAAATACACCTTTCGATACCTTTCTTATTGTTGCCAAAGCATAACATAAAGTTAAACACATTATTCCAAAAAGAAAATAGTTCATATTTGCATTTGCTGTTCCTCTTATAAAAAATATTGGTAAATGCCATAACCACCAAATAATAGAAGTAAAGATTGTTGCTATATGAAATCCAAATTTCTTTTCCAATTCAGGTTGTAAAATCATTCTCCATCCAACTTCCTCATTGCCACCACCAAATAACATCATTGGTAAAATTACTATAAGCATGAATATAGGAGCACCAAATTCAAATCCATTTATTGCACATCCCAAAACATAATAAATCACTACAAATAAAATTACTAAAACATAAGTCCAAATATTATGTTTTATATCAAATATCTTTTTTAACCATTCTTTTAAATTCTTAACTTTGTTATTTCTCTTTAGTGATATATAAGAGGCAATAGTTGGAGAGAAACCCCCGATAATGTGCATAATCCTTAAAAATATATTATTTATTGTCAAGTTAAAAATTTGACTAATTAAAGCACAACCACCCCAAAATATTAGCATTATAACAAATGTTATTATTAAAAATTCTTTCACTAACTTTTTATTCATAAATACTCCTATCATCTCTACAAATTACTATTTATCTATTTCTTCTAATAATAAATCAAAATCTGATTTATATAATTTATCTTGTTTAACTTTAAACTTATCATATTCTCTGTATGCTAATTCTTGTGCGACCTTAGCAGATATTTTCCCAGCATTATGAAGAATTTCTTTTCCATTAAATTGTAAGAATACATTTAATTTTTCTATCCAATCTTTCATAGTCATTGCATTATGATTTTCAGCTTGTAATTCTGCATAATCTAAATACATAGTGACAATCCTATTTAAATCTATCAATTCTTTTTCGTTTAAATAGTTTTTTGCAATATCAACATCATATCTATAAATTGGGCCATCAGGTGAATTTTTCCAATTTGTAAGTCCCATATGTTCTTTCTTTGAATCTGCTCTATTGTATATAATTTCAGCTGCAGTTTGATGAGATACTGCATAATGCATTTTATTTTGTACTTTCTTAAAAAATTTAATTGTAGTAGGAGATTTAGAATCATAGTCTACACTAGTCGCATAAATATCGGTAACTTTTTGATAAAATCTTCTTTC
>OERS01000275.1_pt1 | contig 10122 bp, 10 predicted proteins | sample 1540071 | NCBI WGS metagenome assembly OERS01 (sample SAMEA3891878, study PRJEB23780) | metagenome | biome: terrestrial biome; feature: animal house; material: Caecal content | place: Italy | collected 2015-05-05 | reverse complement strand
CCATTACCACCGACCTCATCGTAGGCTTCCCCCAGGAGACGGAGGAGGAGTTCGGACAAACTCTGGACTTCATCCGCCGCTGCGCCTTCTCCTCCATGCACATTTTCCCCTACTCCCGCCGCTCCGGCACCCCTGCCGCCGCCATGGCCGGCCAGTGCTCCAACGCGGTGAAGGAGGAGCGGGCCCACCGGGCCGCCGCCCTGGCCCATCAGCTGAACGAGATCAACGCCCGGCGGCAGGAGACGGAACAGAAGATCGAAAAGGCGGTGGAGGAGATGCTGGCCGCCGAGCCCGGCCGCACCGAGGATCGGATCATGCTCCTGTGGGGCCGGGGCTGGCACCAGGGGGTGATCGGGATCGTGGCCTCCCGCCTGGTGGAAAAATACGGCCGCCCGGTGATGATCGTCTCCATTGCCGACAACGGCGAGGCCAAGGGCAGCGGCCGCAGCGTCCCGGGCTTCAACCTTCACGGGTGCATCACCGCCTGCGCCGATCTGCTGATCCGCTTCGGCGGCCACGCCATGGCGGCGGGCCTGCTGGTGCGGGAAGAAAACCTGCCCGAGCTGCGCCGCCGGATGAACGAGTGGGCCGCCCGGGAATGCCCGGTCATCCACGCGCCCCCGCTGGTCTGCGATCTGTCGCTGCGGCTGGCCAGGGTCACGGTGGAGGAAGTGCGCGCCCTGGACCGGATGGCTCCCTTTGGGGCCGAAAACCCGGCCCCGGTCTTTCTGCTGGAACACGCGGTGGTGGATGGGATCTACCCCGTCTCGGAGGGCAAGCACAGCCGGCTGCGGCTGCATCAGGGCGCCGCGGCGCTGTACGCCGTCTGGTTCGGGATGGGGCCCGAGCAGGTGCCCTACCAGCCGGGGGACGAGGTGGACGCCGCCCTCAGCCTGTCGGTGTACGAGGGGGCGCGGGGGGCCCAGATCTCGGGCCGGATCATCGACATCCACCCGGCGGGGCTGGGGCCCGACGCCGCCCGCGAGGCCGCCCTGGTGGACGCGCTGCGCCGGGGGGCCGCCCTCCCGGAGGCGGACCGGCGCCTGGTGACCCCCACCCGGGACGAGGTGGCCGCCGTCTATCGGGAGCTCAAGACCCGGCGCTGGCACGCCGGCGATCTGCAGCCCCTCTGCGCCCGGATGGGCAGCACCGGCAAGACCCTGGTGGCCCTGACCGCCCTGCGCCAGGTGGGCCTGGTGGCGACGGCAGGGGAGGGGGGCGCCTCGTATTTGGAACTGGTGCGGGTCAGCGGCAAGAAAAACCTGGCCGACGCGCCCATCCTGAAGTGTTTGGAGGAGAATTTGGAGGAAACGTAATATGCCAGAGGGAAAAAAGACGGCGGCGCCTGCCCCCGCACAGGATTCCTATACCGCCAAGACCCACCTGCAGCATCAGGTGCGGGAGATCGGCACCGTGGCAGCCACAGCCGCCCCCGCGGAGGAAGCGGACTATATGGTCCCCTCCGAGGCGCGGCCGGAGATCATCACCTACGACAAGCTGACCGAGGCCATCCGGGCCAGCGGCCGGGCCTACAACACCGATATGATCGAAAAGGCCTACCGCATGGCCAACGACGCCCACAAGGACGCCCGCCGCCGCAGCGGCGAGCCCTATATCTGCCACCCGCTGGCGGTGGCCCGCCTGGTGCTGGACCTGGGCATGGACACCGAGAGCATCGCCGCCGCCCTGCTCCACGATGTGGTGGAGGATACCCCCATCACCATCGACGAGGTCAAGTCGGCCTTTGGGGCCGAGGTGGCCCTGCTGGTGGACGGCGTCACCAAGCTGACCAAGATCCAGTTCTCCAGCATTGAGGAGCAGCAGGCCGAAAACCTGCGCAAGATGCTGCTGGCCATGAGCCAGGACGTCCGGGTCATGATCATCAAACTGTGCGACCGGCTGCACAATATGCGCACCGGCGACGCCTGGCCGGAGCAGAAGCGCCGGGACAAGGCCCGGGAGACCATGGAGGTCTACGCCCCCATCGCCAACCGCCTGGGCATCCTGAACATCAAGGAAGAGCTGGAGGACCGCAGCCTCCATTACCTGGACCCCGTGGGCTACGAGGAGATCAGCAAGCTGCTGAGCGAGCGCTCGGGCGAAGAGTTCCTGGCCGGCGTGTCCGCCCTGATCGAAAAGCGGCTGGAGGAGAGCGGCATCCACGGCGCCGCCATGAAGCGCCGGGTCAAAAGCATCTACGGCATCTACCGCAAGATGTTCGTCCAGAACAAAGCCTTTGACGAGATCTACGACGTCTACGCCGTCCGCATCATCCTGGACACCATCACCGAGTGCTACAGCGCCCTGGGCCTGATCCACGATATGTACCACCCGCTGCCCAACCGGTTCAAGGACTATATCTCCACCCCCAAGCCCAACGGCTACCAGAGCCTGCACACCACCGTCATCGGCCACGAGGGCATCCCCTTCGAGGTGCAGATCCGCACCCGGAAGATGGACGAACAGGCCGAATACGGTGTGGCGGCACACTGGAAGTATAAAGAGGGCCTGGGCGGCCACGACAAGCTGGACGAGCGGCTGGCCTGGGTGCGCCAGCTGCTGGAAAACCAGCGGGTGTCCGAGGATTCGGGCAACCTGCTCCACGACCTGAAAAGCGACCTGCTGCCGGAAGAGGTGTTCGCCTTTACCCCCAAGGGGGACGTCATCAACCTGCCGGCGGGGGCCACCTGCATCGACTTTGCCTACGCCATCCACTCGGCGGTGGGCAACCGGATGGTGGGCTGCAAGGTGAACAACCGGATGGTGCCCATCGACCATGTGGTGGCCACCGGCGAGATCATCGAGGTGATCCTGGGCCCCGCCGACAAGGGCCCCAGCCGGGACTGGCTGAAGATCGTCAAGACCAGCGAGGCCAAGAGCAAGATCCGCAACTGGTTCAAAAAGATGCGCCGGGACGAGAACATCGCCGAGGGCCGGGACGCCCTGGCCAAAGAGCTGCGCCGGGAGGGCATCCTCATCCCGGACGACGAGCTGGACGAGTTCGTGGGGGGCTGCTGCCGCCGGATGCGCCAGAACAGCGCCGAGGACCTGTACGCCGCCATCGGCTACGGGGGCATCACCATCGCCAACTGTATGCCCAAGTTCAAGGAGGAGTACCAGAAGCTGAAGGCCGCCGAGGCCCCCGTCACCGAGCTGCCCAAGGTGGACCTGCGCAAGGTCCACTCCACCGACGGCGTGGTGGTGGAAGGTTTCGACAACACCCCCATCAAGTTTGCCAAGTGCTGCAACCCCCTGCCCGGCGACCCCATCGTGGGCTTTATCACACGGGGCTTTGGGGTGTCCATCCACAAGGCCAACTGCGCCAACGCGGTCTCCAGCATGAAGGACCCCTCCAACGCCCCCCGCTGGGTCAAGGCCTACTGGGCCGACAGCGTCAAGGAGAGCTACAAGGCGGGGCTGGAGATCCTGGCGCTGGACCGCAACGACCTGCTCAAGGACGTGCTGAACGCTCTGTCCGATATGCGGGTGCCCATCTACAACATGAACGCCCGCCAGGCGGAAAACTACGGCATCGTCAACCTGACCATCGGCATCAACAACACCGACCATGTGGACCGGGTGGTCGCCCGCCTGGGCAAGATCCGGGACGTGCTGAAAGTGACCCGGAACTGACCTTTGCCCTGCCCGCCGGCGGGGCCGGATGAATACAACGTAAGGAGTTCAATCAAAATATGAGAGCTGTGATACAGGCCGTCTCCTCCGCCAGCGTGCGGGTGGAAGGGGGCGAGCCCCGCACCATCGGCCCCGGCCTGGTGATCCTGCTGGGGGTCAAGGACACCGACACCCTGGATATGGTCCCCCGCTTTGCCGAAAAGTGCGCCGGGCTGCGCATCTTCCACGACGAGAACGGCAAGCTGAACCGCAGCGCCCGGGACAATGGCTATTCGGCGCTGGTGGTCTCCCAGTTCACCCTTTACGGCGATACCAAAAAGGGGATGCGCCCCAGCTTTATCCGGGCGGCCAAACCTCCCCTCTCGGTGGAAGCCTACGAACTGTTCCTGGCCGAGATGGGCCGCCAGGGCCTGAAAGAGGTCCAGCACGGGGAGTTCGGGGCCTCGATGCAGGTGTCTTTGGTGAACGAGGGCCCCTGCACCATCGTGATGGATACGGACGAATGGAAGAAGGGAGAATGAGATGAAGGCATATCATGTGGTGGGCGAGGCCCCCATGTACACCAATACCTTCCTGCTGATCTCGGAGGGGGGCCACGCCGCGGTCATCGACCCGGCCGCCGCCCCGGAGGACTACAACGCCCTGCTGAAAAAGGAGGGCGCCGCCCTCACCGACATCCTGTGCACCCACGGCCACTTTGACCATGTGGGCAGCGCCGCCGAGCTGAAAGAACAGTGGCACGCCAAGCTCTGGTGCGAAAAGGCCGACCTGGGCGGCGGGCAGTTCTTCCCCCTGCAGGCAGCGGACAGCGGCTACGAGGAGGGGGGCGTGGTCCGGGTGGACGAGATGGAGTTCACCGTCTGGCACACCCCCGGCCACACCCCCGGCAGCGTCTGCCTGCTGTGCGGCGGCTATCTGTTCACCGGCGACACCCTCTTTGCGGGCAGCATCGGCCGCACCGACCTGCCCGGCGGCAGCACCCGCCAGATGGAGGACTCGCTGCGCAAGCTGGCCGGCCTGCCCATCCCCGAGGGGGCGCAGGTGCTGCCGGGGCACGGGGACCTGTCCACCTTTGGGGAGGAGCTGAAACACAACTGGTATATCAAGAGCGCGTGCAAACAGGACTGACACCATGAAGATTTATATCACTGGGCTGCCCTCGGGCTACGATGTGGAGCATCTGGTCCGCATCTTTTACCCCATGGCGCCCCTTACCCTGACCCCGCCGGAAGACGGCGAGGACTGCCTGTGGGCCAGCTGCGGCCCGGAGGGCCTGCGGGTGACCGTGCGGGAAAACGGGCGCAGCAAGACCGCCGCCGCCCCTCTGCCCGCCGGTGAGACCCCGGAATTTGCCCTGGCCAGCCTGACCTACGGCCTGCTGCGGGAATGGACCGGCCTGCGCCCCCCCTGGGGCAAGATGACCGGCGTCCGCCCGGTCCGCCTGATCCATGACAAGCGGGCCGCCGGCTGGACCGAAGCGGAGATCGACCGGCTGTTTCTGGAGCGGTTCGACTGCTCGGAAGAAAAATACCGCATGGCCAAGGCCATCGCCGGGCTGCAGGAGCCCATCCTCCGGCGGGGCAGCCAGCCCCGGGCCTACAGCCTGTACATCGGCATCCCCTTCTGCCCCTCCCGGTGCAGCTACTGCAGCTTTGTCAGCTGCAACCTGGACCGGGACCGCCGGATGGTGCAGCCCTATGTGGACTGCCTGTGCCGGGAGCTGGAGGCCATCCGCCGCCAGGCGGACCAGGCAGGGCTGCAGCTGCAGACGGTCTACATCGGCGGGGGCACCCCCACCAGCCTGTCGGCGGCCCAGCTGCGCCAGCTGATGGGGGCGGTGCGGGACAATTTCCCCCTGAGCGGGCTGGACGAATACACGGTGGAGGCCGGCCGCCCCGACTGCACCGACGCCGAAAAGCTGGCCGTCATCAAGGAGTACGGGGCCACCCGCATTTCCATCAATCCCCAGACCTTTTCGGACGAGGTGCTGGCCCGGATCGGCCGCCGCCATTCGGCCCGGGATATTCTGGACTGCTATGCCGCCGCCCGGGCCGCCGGGCACACCGACATCAATATGGACCTGATCGCCGGGCTGCCCGGGGACACGGTGGAAGGGTTTGAACACAGCCTGCGCACCGCCATCGGCCTGGACCCCGAGAACATCACCGTCCACACCCTGACCCTCAAGCGGGCTTCCCGCATCGTGATGGACCAGCAGGAACAGAGCTATGCCGACGTGGCCGCCATGCTGGAGCGGTGCAGCCTGCTGCCCGCCGCCGGGTACCGGCCCTACTACCTCTACCGCCAGAAAAACACCCTGCAGAACCTGGAAAACGTGGGCTGGAGCAAGCCGGGCAGCGAGGGATTTTACAACATCTACATCATGGAAGAAGTGCAGACCATCCTCTCGGCGGGGGCGGGCGGCAGCACCAAGCTGGTGGACGCGGCCGGCCACAGGATGCAGCGCATTTTCAACTTCAAGTATCCCAACGAATACATTCAGCGCTTTGAGGAAGTGCTCGAGCGCAAAAAAGGAGTGGCTGCTTTTTATGATCACGATTTGGGTACCTAAGCGCCTGGTGGAGATCGATCTGTGCAACGTGGCGGCCCGCAGCGGCCCCGAGCTGGTGGCTGTCTGCGAGGCCGGCTATGCCCGGCGGCTGCGCTATGCGGCCAAAAAGATCCGCCAGTCGGGGGCCAAGATCATCATGCTGACGGGGCCATCGGCCAGCGGCAAGACCACCACCTCCCACAAGCTGGCCGCCGCCCTGCGCGAGATGGGCACCCCCGCCCAGGTCATCAGTCTGGACAACTTTTTCCGCGGGTCGGAGTACTACCCCAAAATGCCGGACGGCACCCTGGACTACGAGCACCCCGACACCCTGGATATGCCCCTGATCCGCCAGTGCCTGCAGGAGCTGAGCCAGACCGACCACACCGTCCTGCCTACCTACGACTTTGTCAAGGAGGAGCGGGCCGAAAAGACCGAGCCCATCGACCTGGCCGGCGGGGTGTGCATCGTGGAGGGCATCCACGCCCTCAACCCGGTGCTGACCAGCCTGGTGCCCTCGGGGCACGTCTACCGCATCTACGCCGGCCTGCGGGAGGAGTACTGCCAGGAGGGCCGCCGCCTCATCGGCACCCAGGACATCCGGCTGTGCCGCCGTGTGCTGCGGGACGCCGCCACCCGGGGCCGCAGCCCCGAAAAGACCCTGGCCATGTGGGAGCGGGTGCTGGACGGGGAGACCCGGTATATCAAGGGCTTTAAAAATACGGCGGACTTTTTGCTGGACACCGCCTTTACCTACGAGCTGTCGGTGATCGCCGGGCTGCTGCCCGAGGTGGGCCGGGTGATGTCCCCCGACAGCATCTACACCGAGATGTGGGACGAGACGGCCCGCCGTTTCGAGCATGTGGAGCCGCTCAGCCGCGAGCTGATCCCCGAGGAGGCCATGCTGCGGGAGTTCTACCGCTGACCTCCAAAAAAGGCAATGTGCAACAATTTTGCGGCAAAAAAACCGTGAAATTGTAAAAGCTGTGCCGGGCTTGTTGCATCCCGCTGCAAAGTGCGGTATACTAATCCTATACCGGGGCGGGCCGGCACGGCTGTGCGCGGCGCGCCCGAGAGAACGGAGAAGCGAGGTGTTTTTTGATGATGGATGCAGAAAAATGGAAGGATACCATCCTGGCCAAAAGCCGTGAATATGTGGAGATCGGCGTCAGCGTCGCCAGCGACCTGACCGAAAAAGGCAGGACCCAGGCCCGGATCCTGTCCAACCAGGCCAAGATCAGCAAGGCCCAGCGCCAGCTGGGCGCCCTGGTCTACAGCCTGGCCAAGGGCAACGAAGAAAACCAGCCGCTGGTGGACAAATACATCGACATGATCGACTCGATCGAGCAGGAGAACCGCCAGCTGAAAGCCAAGCTGACCCCCGCCGAGGCCACCGAGGTGGAGAACGCGGCGGTGGACGCCGAGGCCGACCTGGCCGACGTCATGGCCGACCCCGTCCAGGAAGAGCCGGAAGCATCCTCCGCCGGGGCCCCCGCCGGGACGGACGCGGATGCGGCGGGCAAAAAATACTGCCCCCAGTGCGGCGCAGAGGTGGCGCCCGACGCGCTGTTCTGCACCAAGTGCGGCGCACAGCTCTGACCGACCATAAAGCTCTCCCCGGCCCGCAGGGCCCGTGCGGGGGCGCTCACAGAGAGATCTGCCGCCGGAAGTGTGCGGGCCGCCGTGGGGCGGGCGCGGGCTCCGGCGGCAAATTTTATCCCCGGCCCGCAAAACAAAACGCCGCCCCCGCCCCGGGAGAAAATTTAAGAAAAATCGGCGCAAGCACTTGCAAAACGGCGGCGTATACGGTAGAATAATTTCGGATTTATGCCGGGCGTGCCGGCAGAAAGGGAGAGTGGCCCCATGATCGACTGGCCCGAAAAGGAGCGCTATACGGCGGAGGATCTGGTCGAGATCATCCGCATCCTCCGGCGGCCGGAGGGCTGCCCCTGGGACAAGGTCCAGACCCATCAGTCCATCCGAAAAAACTTCCTGGAGGAGACCTGCGAGGTCCTGGAGGCCATCGACGCCGACGATCCCCGGATGCTGCGGGAAGAGCTGGGGGATGTGCTGATGCAGGTGGCCTTCCACGCTGTGCTGGAAGAAGAACAGGGCCGCAGCACCTTTGAGGAGATCTGCCGGGAAGTCTGCGAAAAGCTGGTCTACCGGCACCCCCATGTGTTTGCTTCGGCGGCGGGGCAGAACGCCGGTATAAACGGCTGGGATGCGCTCAAAAATAAGGAAAAGGGCCGCCAGACCCTGGCCGACGAGCTGGACACCGTCCCGGCGACCCTGCCGGCCCTGATGCGGGCCCAGAAGCTGCAAAAGCGGGCGGGCCGCTACGGCGCCGGCCCGGCAGGGCAGGAAGAGGCCCTGGCCGCGCTGGACCAGGCCGGCCGTGCCTGGCAGGCTGCCGCACGCTCCGACGCCGGGGAGCAGGCAAAAGCCCGGGCGGCGGGGGCGATGCTGTTCGCCGCGGTGGATTCCATCCGGCTGGCGGGCCTCGATGCAGAGGAAGCTCTCACATTTGCATCCAAGGCGTTCTGCGAGGCGCTGGAAAGCGGCCGGGACGCTCGTCAAACAGAAGAATGATTTTTTGGAGGTACCATTTTATGACCAAGGCTGATCTGACCGCGCAGGTTGCGGCAAACACCGACATGACCAAAAAGGACGCCGACAAGGCCGTGAACGCTGTGTTCGAGGCCCTCAGCCGGGCGCTCGCCAACGGCGAAAAGGTCACCATCTCGGGCTTTGGCACCTTTGAAGTGCGGGAGCGGGCCGAGCGGCAGGGCATCAACCCCCGCACCCAGGAGCCCATCACCATCGCTGCGTCCCGCAGCATCGTCTTTAAGCAGGGCAAGGCGCTGAAAGACTCCCTCTGATCCCCGGCCCGCCCGGAGCAGGGCGGGAGGACGTTGGAACAAGACTGTGGCTGCCGGAAGGGTCCGCCCCGTGCGGACGGCCGGCAGCTTTTTGCGTATCAAAGGAGGAGCATCCATGCGTTTGGATAAATATTTGAAAGTGTCCCGCCTCATCAAGCGGCGGACGGTGGCCAACGAGGTGGCCGACGCCGGCCGCATCCTCATCAACGGCAAGGTGGCCAAGGCCAGCGCCGCCGTCGCCCCCGGGGACGTGATCGAGATCACCTTTGGCAACCGCCCGGTCAAGGTGCGGGTCCTCTCGGACGCCGAGCCCCGCACCAAGGATGTGGCCCGGGAGATGTACGAGATCATCTCGGAGGGCGCGCCGGAATAAACCGCCCGCCCCGCCGCATAGTCTGTTGGTAGCAAAGGACAGCGGGGAGGCGAGCCAATGGAAAAACAGACCGGCAGGCCGGCCGAAGCCGCGCCTCACAACCTGATCTTGGAGTCCCGCAGCCGGCTGACCGTCACCGGGGTGCGCCGGGTGATCCGGTGCGACCCGGACGGCGCGGTGCTGGCGCTGGGGGACTGTGTGCTGAACCTTTCGGGCGGGGAGCTGAGCGTCACCGCCCTGGACCTGGAGCGGGGCGAGGCCAGGCTTTCGGGCCGCATCGACGGGCTGGAGTATACCGAGGCCCGCACCCCGGGCGGCCTGCTGCGCCGCCTGCTGCGCTGATGGCCCCGGTGCTGGCCCCCTGGCAGGCGGGGCATGAGATCGCCTGCTGCCTCTACCTGGGGGCGCTGGTGGGGGCGCTGCGCGCCCTGGCCCCGGCCAGGGGACGGTGGGCTTTTCTGCCGGACGCGGCCCTGGTGGGGATGCTGCTGCTTTTTTTGCAGAGCTACGCCGCCGGCTACAGCGATGCGGGCAGCCTGCGGTGGTACATGGTGCTGGCCGGGTTTGCGGGGGCTCTGGGGGCCCACAGCCTGCTGGGGCCTCTGGCCGGGCAGGCCTGGCGGGCGCTTCTGTGGCCCGGGCGGGCCTTGGGCCGCTGGGCGGGGCGGAACCTGCTGGCCCCC
>OERS01000269.1_pt1 | contig 10285 bp, 7 predicted proteins | sample 1540071 | NCBI WGS metagenome assembly OERS01 (sample SAMEA3891878, study PRJEB23780) | metagenome | biome: terrestrial biome; feature: animal house; material: Caecal content | place: Italy | collected 2015-05-05 | reverse complement strand
GGCCAAAACTATCTGAAATCCCTGCTGGCGCTGGGCTTCCAAGCGTTCCTGATTATGGTTGTCGTCGGCATCTATGCGGTGCTGATACAGGAAATCGGGACGGCGGAGGACATTTCCGGCGCGATCTGGGGCTGCATGGGCTACACAGTGCTTTTGTGCTTCTGCCTGTTCAAGACGGGAAGCATCAGTAAGGCAGTCTTTCAGGCCCATTGACGGGAGGTGAGGCATATCCGTATCGGACTGATTGACGTGGACTCCCACAACTTCCCGAACCTCTGCCTGATGAAGCTGTCCGCCTACCACAAGGCGCAGGGCCATCAGGTATGCTTCTGGAACCCTTTATTTTACTTTGACGTGGTGTATAAAAGCCGGGTGTTCACCGACACCTATTCCAAGGACAACATCACTGTCAGAAATGCCGGACAGGTTATCAAAGGCGGCACGGGCTACGGCCCCGGCCCCGACCTGCCGGATGAAATCGAACACAGCTACCCGGACTATTCCCTTTATCCGCAGTATTCCGAAACGGCCTACGGATTTTTAAGCCGTGGCTGTCCAAGAGGCTGCGGATTTTGCATTGTGGGCGGCAAGGAGGGCCGCAGGAGCCGGAAAGTGGCCGACCTGTCCGAGTTCTGGCACGGCCAGCCGGAAATCAAGCTGATGGACGCAAACCTGCTGGCCTGCCCCGACCATGAAAGCCTGCTTTGGCAGCTTGCCAAGAGCCGGGCGCTGGTGGATTTTTCCCAAGGGCTGGACATCCGCCTGATTACCCGCGATAACGTGGAATTATTGAACCGGGTGCGGACAAAGGCTGTTCACTTCGCATGGGATAACCCCGGCGAGGACTTGACCCGGTATTTCCGGCAGTTTTTGGAGTGGACTTCCATCAGGAACCCACGGCTGCGCCGGGTGTATCTGCTGACGAACTACGGCAGCACCCATGAACAGGACTTGTACCGGGTGGAAACCCTGCGGCAGATGGGCTTTGACCCCTATGTAATGATTTATGAGCGGCCCACGGCCCCGCCCATTACGCGCCACTTGCAGCGGTGGGTGAACAACAAACGACTGTTTTACGCCATCCCCAGCTTTTCGGACTATGAGCCGGTGAAAAAGCTGCGGGGCGGCGGTATGGAAACGAGGTGATTTGATTGGCTTATGTGACTGTCCCCAAGGATTTAACCCGTGTGAAATCCAAGGTGGTATTGGGACTAACGAAACGACAACTGATCTGTTTTGGCGGTGCGCTTCTTGTTGGCGTTCCGCTTTTTTTATTGATCCGGGGCCGCGTCCCCACCAGCGCCGCCGCGCTGATTATGGTATTCGCCATGCTCCCCGGCTTCCTGCTGGCCCTGTACGAACGGCACGGCCAGCCCCTTGAAGTGGTAGTCTGGCAGATTATCCAGTGCAGCTTCATCCAGCCAAAGGAACGGCCCTACCAGACCAATAACGCTTACTCTGCCCTTGTGCGGCAGCACCAAATGGAAAAGGAGGTAAATGCGATTGTCCAAAAAGCAAAAGCAAGAGGCGCAGGCAAAGACGCCGGTAAAGCTCACCCGCGCCGAAAAGAAAGAGATACAGGCCATCATCCGAAAGTATAAGGGCGACGGCAAGCCTCATTCGGCGCAGGACAGCATCCCGTATGAGGCCATGTATCAGGACGGTGTGTGCCGGGTGACGGCAAACACGTTTTCTAAGTGCATTGAATTTATGGACATCAGCTATCAGTTGGCGCAGGCAGACACGAAAACCGCTGTCTTTGAAAACCTGTGCGACCTCTACAACTATCTGGACGCTTCCATCCACGTCCAGTTTTCTTTTGTCAACCGCAAAATCGACCCCAAGCAGTATGCCAAGAGCTTTGAGATCAAGGCGCAGGGGGACGACTTCGACGACATCCGGGCCGAGTACACCGGCATCCTGCAAGACCAGCTTGTGAAAGGCAACAACGGCCTGCAAAAGCGCAAGTTCCTGACATTCACCATTGAGGCCGACAGCCTGAAAATGGCCCGCGCAAGGCTTCGCCGCATTGAAACCGACCTCTTAGGCTATTTCAAGAGCATGAGCGCCGTTGCATGGGTGCTGGACGCGAAAGAACGTCTGGAAGTCATGCACAGCATCTTCCACCCGGACGGGGAACCGTTTCAATTTAACTGGAAGTGGCTTGCCCCGTCGGGGCTTTCCACCAAGGATTTCATTGCCCCGTCCTCGTTCCGCTTCGGCAATGCCCGGATGTTCGGGCTGGGCGGCAAGTACGGGGCCGTGAGCTTTTTGCAAATCCTCTCCCCGGAGCTGTCGGACGAAATGCTGGCCGACTTCCTGAACACGGAAAACGGCATTGTCGTCAATCTCCATGTGCAGGCCATCGACCAAGGCGAGGCCATTAAAACCGTCAAGCGGAAAATCACCGACCTTGACGCCATGAAGATACAGGAACAGAAACGGGCCGTCCGCAGCGGTTATGACATGGATATACTTCCCAGCGACCTTGCCACCTATGGGCAGGACGCGAAAGAGCTTTTGAAAACCCTGCAAAGCCGCAATGAACGGATGTTCCAGATCACCTTTCTGGTTTTGAACACCGCCGACACCCGGCAGAAGTTGGAGAACGAAATCTTCTGGGCCTCTGGCGTAGCGCAGAAATACAACAATTCCCTTGTCCGGCTGGACTACCAGCAGGAACAGGGCCTTATGAGCAGCCTGCCGCTGGGGGCCAGCCACATCAAGATCGAGCGTTCCCTTACCACTTCCGCCGTGGCCGTGTTCGTCCCGTTTGTGACGCAGGAGTTGTTTCAAGGCGGAAATGCCATGTATTACGGCATCAATGCCAAGACCGGCAACATGATTATGCTGGACAGGAAGCGGGCGCGCTGTCCCAATGGATTGAAGCTGGGGACGCCCGGCAGCGGCAAGTCCATGAGCTGCAAATCCGAGATTTTGAGCGTGTTCCTCTGTACGCAGGACGACGTGTATATCTGCGACCCGGAGGCAGAGTATTATCCCCTTGTGCAGCGGCTCCACGGCCAAGTTGTCCGGCTGTCCCCAACCAGCAAATCCTATGTGAACCCTTTGGACATCAACCTGAATTACAGCGAAGATGAAAACCCGCTGGCCTTAAAATCCGACTTTGTGCTGTCGTTCTGTGAGCTTGTCATGGGCGGAAAGAACGGGCTGGAAGCCATTGAAAAGACGGTGATTGACCGCGCTGTGCAGGTGATCTACCGGCCCTATCTGGCAGACCCCCGCCCGGAAAATATGCCCATCCTTTCGGATTTGCACAAAGCCCTGTTAGACCAGCATATCCCGGAGGCCGACCGGGTGGCACAAGCCCTTGACCTGTATGTGAACGGCTCCCTGAACGTGTTTAACCACAGAACCAACGTCAACATCGAAAACCGCATTGTGGCCTTTGATATTAAAGAGCTGGGCAAACAACTGAAAAAGCTGGGGATGCTCATTGTCCAAGACCAGATTTGGGGCCGCGTGACGCAGAACCGCAGCCAAGGCAAGGCAACATGGTATTTTTGCGACGAGTTCCACCTGCTTCTGCGGGAGGAACAGACGGCGGCCTTTTCCTGCGAGATTTGGAAGCGGTTCCGAAAATGGGGCGGCGTCCCCACAGGTGCCACCCAGAATGTCAAAGACTTACTTTCTTCCCCGGAGATTGAGAACATTTTGGAGAACAGCGACTTCATTTGCTTACTAAATCAGGCGTCCGGCGACCGAAAAATCCTTGCGGAGCGATTGAACATTTCCCCGCAGCAGCTACGGTATGTGGACAATTCGGAACCCGGCGAAGGGCTTTTGATTTACGAGAACGTGATCCTACCCTTTAAGAACCCCATCCCGCAGAACACCCAGCTTTACAGGATTATGACGACCCGGTTAGGCGAGGGGGCCACGGTATGAGGCGCGGGGCCGAAAAAGGAGGTGATTTGCCATGAAGCCCTTAAAACCCCGTGACAAGGTGACGCAGCGCATGACCCGCGACGGCCTGACGCTGGATAACCAGACCACCGGCGAGAGCGTCAACGTGTCCAGCCGGGAGGCCGAGCAGGAATATTCTGCCGCCGAGCCGGACGGCGCTGCGGAAAAGGTACTGGAACGGGCCGGGGACATCCGCGACCGCCGCAAGGCGAAACGGGCGGCCAAGGACGCCGGGGACGTGGTGACGGAGGCAGGCGAAGCCCTGCACCGGCCATCTTCCCGGCTGCAATTTACCGCCGAGGAACGGGCTGACCCCCAGCTTTCCAAGTACATCCACAAGGCAGAGAAAAAGGCGGATAAGCTGGACGCCGCCAAAGACGCGCTGCCCAAAAAGCGCGTTGTCACCACCGAAACCGTCTACGACGAGGCATCCGGCAGGGCCAAGACCAAGCTGCGCTTTGACAAGGTGGAAAAACCGGCCCCCAAGCTAAAGCCCAATCCCATGAGCCGCCCGGTTCAGGAAGCCGGGCTGTTCGTCCACGGCAAAATCCATGAAGTCGAGGGCGAAAACGTGGGCGTCGAGGGCGGCCACAAGGGGGAAGAACTTGCCGAACGGCAGGCGGGCAAGGCCATCCGCAGCGGCATCCGCCGCCACAAGCTCAAACCCTACCGGGCCGCAGCCAAGGCGGAACGGAAATCCATTGCCGCCAACGCCGAGTATATCTACCAGAAATCTTTGCGGGATAACCCGGAGCTGGCGCAGGCGGTGAGCAATCCCGTGTCCCGGTTCTGGCAGAAGCAGAAAATCAAGCGCGACTATGCCAGAGCAGCGAGGGCCGCAGGCCAGACGGCACAGGGCGCGGCGGGAGCCGCCACCAAGACGGCGCAGGCCAGCGCCGCAGCCGCCAAGAAAGCCGCCAAGGAAAGCAAAAAGGGGGCGTCGTTCCTTGTCCGTCACTGGAAAGGGGCGCTGCTGATCGGCGGTGTCGGCCTCATGCTCCTGCTGATTATGGGCGGCCTGCAATCCTGCACCGCCATGTTTGGCAGCGCCGGGACGGGGCTTGCGGCCACGTCCTATCTGTCCGAGGACGACGATATGCTGGGGGCCGAAGCCGCCTACGCGGATTTGGAGGCCGACTTGCAGCATGAGCTTGACAACTACGAAAGCCTGCACCCCGGCTATGACGAATACCGCTACGATCTGGACGACATCGGCCATGACCCCTATGTGCTGACTTCCATCCTGTCGGCGCTTCATGGCGGGGCCTATACACTGGATGAAGTACAGGGCGACCTTGACCGGCTGTTTGGGCTGCAATACACCCTGACACAGACCATTGAAACGGAAACCCGCTACCGCACCGAAACCCGGACGGGGACGCGCACCGTCACCGACCCGGAAACCGGCGAAACCACCACGGAGGAATACGAGTACGAGGTGGAAGTGCCGTACACCTATTACATTTGCAACGTGGAGCTGGTAAACAACGACCTGTCCCATCTGCCTGTTTCCATTATGAACGAGGAACAGTTGAGCTTCTATGCCGCCTATATGCAGACATTGGGAAACCGGCCCGACCTGTTCCCCTCTGGCAGCTATCCCAACGCTTCCACCGTCAAGGAGCCGACCTACTATGAAATCCCGCCGGAGGCTTTGGAGGATGAAACCTTTGCGGCCATGATTGCGGAGGCGGATAAATATGTGGGCTATCCCTATGTGTGGGGCGGTTCCAGCCCGTCCACTTCTTTTGATTGCAGCGGATTTATTTCATGGGTAATCAATCATTCCGGCTGGAACGTGGGACGCCTGACGGCGCAGGGCCTTTACAACATCTGCACCCCTGTCACGGCGGAGCAGGCCAAGCCCGGCGACCTTGTGTTTTTCGTCGGCACCTACGACACCCCCGGCGTGTCCCATGTGGGGCTGTATGTGGGCAATTCCGTGATGTTGCATTGCGGCGACCCCATCAGTTACACGAACCTTAATTCAAGCTACTGGCAATCTCACCTGTACTGCTACGGCAGATTGCCATAAGGGGGACAGACTATGTTGAACCTGACCCCTGTTTCACTTTCCGAGGCCAACGCCTTTGTCGCCCGCTACCACCGGCACCATAAGCCGGTTGTCGGGCATAAATTTTCCATCGGCTGTATGGCAGACGGACGGCTGGTAGGCGTTGCCATTGTGGGACGGCCTGTAAGCCGCTATCTGGATAACGGCCTGACGCTGGAAGTCAACCGGCTTTGCACGGACGGCACTAAAAACGCTTGCAGCTTTCTTTACGCCGCCGCATGGCGGGCGGCGCGGGCTATGGGCTATCGGAAAATTATCACCTACATTCTCGACACGGAAAGCGGCATAAGCCTGCGGGCCGCCGGATGGAAATGCGCGGGGCTGGCTGGCGGTAAACGCTGGACGGGAAGCCGCCGCCCTGCCGCTGACCTTTACCCCGCGCAGATGAAATATCGCTATGAACAATCCATTGACGAAAGGAGCTTTTGACTATGGCAACCAACAAACTTGACCGTATCGAACGGGATATTCAGAAAACCAAGACCAAGATCGCGGAGCTGCAAAAGCAGCTTCGGGAGCTGGAAGCGGCAAAGACCGAACAGGAAAATTTGCAGATCGTCCAGCTTGTGCGGGGCCTGAACATGACGCCGGAGGAATTTGCCGCCTTTGTGCGCGGCGGCGCATTGCAGGCACCCCCGGCCCCGCAGCCGGATTTTGAACAGGACGAACAGGAGGACAACGCCGATGAAGAATAAGTTTTTCCGCACCTTTGCCGTGACGCTGGCCGCTGTGCTGTGCTTCACGGCCTTTTCCACCACCGCCTTTGCCGGGGGCGCTGACCCTGACCCGGCACCTCTCCCGGAGGAAACGGGAACCCCTACCACCGGCGGCATTGAGCTGGACACCGAGGACGCCGAGGGCGGCAACAATACGTCCAGCACCACCGAGGACACCGACGCCAGCGACAAAGAAAGCACCGGCGCGGCGGAAACCATGACCGACGAGGAAATGGCCGCCCTGCTTTCTTCCCTGCTGGGATCGCAGGTGGATGTTACCGTCACCGACGAGGGCATCCGGCTCACCAACAAAGACGATGGCACCCCCAACCAGACCGGCACTGTCGTCACGAATGGGGGCAATCTCAACGTCCGTACCGGCGCGGGGACAGACAACCAAGCCTTTACCCAGCTTCCCAACGGGACGCAGGTGGAAGTGATCGGCACCGAGGATAACGGCTGGGTGAAAATTCTCCTGCCGGAGCGCGAGGGCTACGTCTGCGGCGACTATCTGACGGTGAGCGACGCCGCCACCGGCGACGGGGATTTTTCCCTTACCCTGAATGGGGACGAACTTTCCGCCCTGCTGGAACAGTTTGGCGGATCAGTTGGCGGCAGCGCCGCCCTGACCCCGGACGGCAACCTGTCGCTGATTGACGACATCGGCACCACCGGCGGCAAGCAGTTTATCACGCTGCAAACCAAGGCGGGCAACACCTTTTACCTGATAATCGACCGGGACGACGAGGGCGAGGAAACCGTGCATTTCCTGAACCAAGTGGATGAAGCTGACCTGATGGCCTTGACCGAGGACGGCGAAACCGCCCCGGCGACCTGTACCTGTACGGAGAAATGCGAGGCCGGGGCCGTCAACACCGCCTGCCCGGTATGCAAGGACAATCTCACCGCCTGCGTGGGCGCAGCGCCGGAGGCCGAGGAACCGGCAGAAACCACCGAGCCGGAAGAAGAAGCCGGAAACAGCATGAGCGGTTTGATTGTGTTCCTTGTGGTGCTGCTCATTGGCGGCGGCGCGGCCCTTTATTTCTTCAAGTTTAAGAAGCCGAAAGCCGATACCAAGGGCAATGACGATCTGGACGAATACGACTTCGGGGAGGACGAGGACGACGACGAGGGCGAACCGGCCCCGGAGGTTGAGGACGACACCGGCGAGGTGGAAGCCAGACCGTTAGACGACTATTTGCTGGATGAAGATGAACCGAAAAAGGAGGATGAAGTATGAGTTATCAGCTGGTAATTGCAGAGAAACCGAGCGTCGCCCGCAGCATTGCGGGCGTGATCGGAGCCAACAAAAAACAGGACGGCTACATGGAGGGAGGCGGCTATCTGGTGAGCTGGTGCATCGGCCACCTTGTTTCCCTTGCCGACGCCGGGGCCTATGACCCCCGCTATAAGAAATGGGCCTATGACGACCTGCCGATTTTGCCGCAGGAATGGCAGTACATTATCCCGGACGAGAAGAAAAAGCAGTTTGACATCCTGCGTTCTTTGATGGAGCGCCCCGACGTGGACGGCCTTGTGTGCGCCACCGACGCCGGGCGCGAGGGGGAATTGATTTTCCGTTTCGTCTACCAGATGGCGGGCTGCAAAAAGCCGTTCAAGCGGCTGTGGATTTCCAGCATGGAGGACGCCGCCATCCGGGAGGGCTTTGCCAACCTGAAACCGGGGGCCGACTATGACAACCTGTATCAATCGGCCCTGTGCCGGGCGCAGGCCGATTGGCTGGTGGGGATCAACGCCACCCGGCTTTTCTCCATCCTCTACCACAAGACCCTGACCGTGGGCCGGGTGCAGACGCCGACCTTAAAAATGCTGGTTGACCGGGAGGCCAAGATCAGCGATTTCAAGAAAGAGAAATATCACGTTGTCCATATCGCGGCGGGCGGCATGGAGGCGGCCAGCGACCGCTTTTCCAGTGCTGCCGACGCCGACGCCACCAAGACGGCCTGTGCAGGAGCGCAGGCCGTTTGTGTATCGGTGAAGCGGGAGAAAAAGACGGAGCAGCCGCCCCGCCTCTATGACCTCACCACCTTGCAGCGGGAGGCCAACCGCCTGTTTGGATTTACCGCCAAGCAGACCCTTGACTATGCCCAGCAGCTTTATGAAAAGAAGCTGCTGACCTATCCCCGCACCGACAGCCAGTATCTTACCGACGATATGCAGCCCACGGCGGAAAGCATCGTGTCCGGCCTGTGGCCCCTGCTACCCTTTGCGGCGGGGCTGGATATTTCCCCGCAGTTTGGCCGGGTGCTGAACAGCAAAAAGGTATCGGATCACCACGCCATTATCCCCACGATGGAGTTTGTGCAGAAAGGCTTTGACGGGCTGACCGAGGGCGAAAAGAAACTGCTGTCCCTTGTGTGCTGCAAGCTGCTGTGCGCCGTGGCCGCGCCCCATGTGTATGAGGCCGTCACCGCCACATTCACCTGCGCCGGGAACGAGTTCACCGCCAAGGGCAAAACCATCCTGACGCCGGGCTGGAAAGAGATTGACCGCCGTTTCCGCGCTTCCTTTAAGGCCGACGCCGACGAGGACGCGCCGGAGCTGGCGCGGGAGCTGCCGGAGCTGGCCGAGGGCCAGACCTTTGACAAGGTGGAGGCTTCCGTCACCGAGCATTTCACCACGCCCCCGAAGCCCTACACCGAAGATACGCTTCTGTCGGCTATGGAACGGGCCGGGGCCGAGGATATGCCGGAGGACGCCGAGCGCCAAGGTTTGGGAACCCCGGCCACCCGCGCTTCCATCTTGGAAAAGCTGGTACAGATGGGCTTTGTGGAACGGAAAGGCAAGCAGCTTCTTCCCACCAAGGACGGCCACAACCTTGCCTGCGTCCTGCCGGATGTGCTGACTTCTCCCCAGCTCACCGCCGAATGGGAAAATACGCTGACGGCTATTGCCAAGGGCGAGGCTGACCCGGACGGCTTTATGGCTGGCATTGAGGAAATGACGCGGGGCCTGATTTCCGGCTATTCGCAGATCAGCGAGGACGCGCAGAAGTTGTTTCAGAAAGAGCGCGTGTCTATCGGCAAGTGTCCCCGCTGCGGCGAAGCCGTCTACGAGGGCAAGAAGAACTACTACTGCGGAAACCGGGCCTGCCAGTTTGTCATGTGGAAGAATGACCGATTTTTTGAGGAACGGGGCAAGGCGTTCACGCCGAAAATCGCCGCCGCGCTGCTCAAAGACGGAAAGGCAAAGGTAAAGGGCCTGCGCTCCATGAAAACCGGGAAAACCTACGACGGGACGGTGCTTCTGGCTGATACCGGCGGGAAATACGTCAACTATCGCATTGAACGGAGGGACAAAAACTAAAAAACAGCAAGCATAGGAAGTGTAGCCACACTTCCGGCAAATCCCTGACCCGGCCACCCCTGCCGGGCCGGGGATTTTGCTTGTTGGGGCATATCCCCAAACCCCTGTTACCATTCATCAAGTGTTTACAAAATTCCGCTATGCTTATCTTGTTAAATGAGGTATAATCAGTCCAGCGACAAATTGGAAGTCAAGTTGGAGGAACAAATTTATGATACGTCCTTTATCAGAAAAAGATTAT
>OERS01000262.1_pt1 | contig 10424 bp, 9 predicted proteins | sample 1540071 | NCBI WGS metagenome assembly OERS01 (sample SAMEA3891878, study PRJEB23780) | metagenome | biome: terrestrial biome; feature: animal house; material: Caecal content | place: Italy | collected 2015-05-05 | reverse complement strand
CAAACTTCTTCCTGGGCTGTGACTTCCAGGTATTCATTTCGTTCGCACCGGAATGACAACCAGACGATATCTTTATTGAGAAGAAGATAGCACATCCAGACCACTCCTTTCATCCGGGAAAATCCTTTGCAAGAACATTATACCATAACGGAAGCCTTTTCTGCCAAATTTCAGCGGATTTTTTTGACCGCAAACACTACTGCACAAGCGGCAAGGAATAAGCCCGGAATCAGAATCATCAGCAAATATCGCTGGTGTTCGCCGGCTGCATAACTTTCTGCGCTCTCATCAGGATCAACAACCACGATGGCATCCTCATCGTGAATATAAAGGACACGCTGTACAATGTCGCCTTCCTCGGCCAGCAGCCGGGCGGACGTCTCGGTGGAGCCAGCTTCAAAAGAACACCTGTACCCCGAGCCATCGGTGGCTTCATAGCGCACTTTATACACGGTAGTGGTAGGGTGCATCCGGCGGCTGCGGCCATAGGAGGAAGTGTTCTTTTTCTGTACTGGGTAAATTTCAATAGGCGTAAAGGTATGTACGCCTTTGTCCTCGTAAGCTGATGCAGGCAGCACTGTCAGTATGTTTTTAATGCCGAGGCCCAGAATGATGACAGCCACCATCATTAGGATCATGCTGGATGCGCCAAGCATATCGCGAAATTTTTCGGACATAGTTTATACCTCCGTGCTAGTAAAAGTACCCGTTGGATAGAAAGAAGTTCTGTTCAGCTATCACCTCGCGGTCAGGGTTGAAGATAAACTTCACCAGGCTGCCATTTTCTTCCATCTCATGGCGCAGGCCCTCGGCATCGTAGCGGTTAACCTGGATGTTTCCGTCAAAGGTCTCCACCTGGGTGGTGCGGTTGAAGGCATCATAGCCGTACCGGGCCTAGTAGGTTGCTTACAAAAATAATGGGTTATAATATAATTGGTTTGTGCTCATTTTTGGCTTTTTGAAAAAGCTCGGCTGGAGATAATGTCTCGTCGCTCAAGAATAACAGCTGGTAGATTTTGCCGGCAAAGGGAACACTTTGAAATATTTCATTCATCCATTCTTCTTGTTGAGAATCTGTCCCTTCGCCTTTTTGTAATTTTTCTATAAGTTGTATGATTTCAATCTCATTTAATTTCATATGTGTTTCCCCCTATCATGAATTGATATTGAAGTGGTAATTGCGATCAAGTATATCTACATGCATTCTTGGAGTTGAAATTATCATATTACTCAAATCATAGACATTTCCTCCAACATGAATTGGTGTTAGGTGATGAATAACATATTTTGAGTGTTGACCATTGGTTTGCTCAAGTGCTGTAAATGGGGCTTTCCCTGCTTGCATTAGACTTCTATTCGAAGCAGAGAACTCATTTGCATATTTTGAATTTCCAATTTCGGTCCAGAAAGCGTGTCTGAACTCGTCAAAATCATTAAATGTTTTACCTTGTAACTTTTCGCCGACTTCCTTTGGAATAACTCCAATATTTCCATGGGTCCCTCGCATCATAGTTTGGACATTAGGCAGTTTGTCTGCGCCTGTGACTGTCCCACTTTGATATCTGGGTTTTTTTACACCTGCAGAGGGGTTATAGGACTGATTAATCGCAGATGTATTTTCTGGCAGTGCAAGTGTAGCATTCTGCGCTGCGGCATAGGGATTTTTCTTTTGCTCCTTGACAATATTGGAAGCTTCTGCCATCAAGCGCTGCTTGGTGTCATAGTCCATCTTGTCAGGGTCAAGGCCGCGTTCAGATGCCAGCTTGTTAAATGCGTCCTGTTTTGTATCGCACCAGTGGCCGGTCGGGTCAATGTAGTAAGTAGGCCGGTTGGCGCAATAGGCGTACAGGTTCAGCCCATCGCCGCGGTAGGTGTCCTCCTGAGTGAATCGGGCGATGACCGGATTGTAGAACCGCGCTCGCAGGTAATACTGCTGCGTAACCGAATCAAGCTGCTGGCCGGTAAACTTGAAGCGGTTGGGGACGGCTTCCTTCTGAGCCGTAAGGTTGCCCCAAGCGTCATAGTCGTAATGGTTAAGAACAATGCCATCTTCATCAACGATGTGGGTGGTTGACCCTATCTCATCGCTGACATAGTGGTAATACGTTCTTGCGGCATCCGTATTGCGTGCGATCAGCTCGCTGCTGCGGATGTAACGGGTAATGCCAAGGGAGTTTTGTTCAGCTATCACCTCTCGGTCAGGATTGAAGATAAACTTCACCAAGCTGCCGTTTTCTTCCATCTCGTGCCGCAGGCCTTCGGCATCGTAGCGGTTGACCTGGATGTTTCCGTCAAAGGTCTCCACCTGGATGGTGCGGTTGAAGGCATCGTAGCTGTATCGGGCCTTATCGTCCGACAGCAGGTTGCCTGCATGGTCATAGCGGAAGAGGGTAGTGGCACCGTTTTTGGTGTAGGCCGTCAAGCGGTTGCGGGGGTCGTACTGGTAGAGCTCTTCCACGCCTTGGGCAATGCGTTTGGTGCGGTTGCCGGCTTTGTCGTAGAACAGTTCTTCGGTATAGCCGGGGTACTGGACCTTCTGCAGCTGGTTCAGCGGGTCGTAGTGGTAGAGTGTCTCACCTCCAAGCTGTTGTTTGTGGGTACGGTTGCCGTTGCCGTCGTAGAGGTAACGGTTATTGGCCAGGATGGCGTTGCCGGACTGGACAAAAAGTCCGGTCAGGTTCTTGTCCCGGTCGTACTGGTACTGTTTGAGCACAGGGCCGTGCTGTTCCTGACGAACAGTACCGTCGGGGTTATACTGGTAGGCCGCCAGCTCGTTCCTATCATCCCAAATTTTCTCGGGCAGGTCAAGGATGGAGTAGGAATACTCTGTCACCTTGCCGGTGACATCCGTCTGGCGGATTTTGTTGCCGTTGTGGTCGTAGGTCATGGAGAGCAGGGTGCGGCCGCTGGCTGACTTGCGGACCAGACGGTCCATTTCGTCGTACTCGTAAGCGTAGCGCATCCCGTCCGAGATGGCGCACTTCAACAGGCCCTCCGGTGTGTATTCGTAAAAATTACCCGGGGAACCGTCTTTTGCTTTTTGGAACAGGGGAGCGCCGTAAAGGTTATAGCCCATCTCCACCGTCACACCGTTGCGGTCGGTGCGGGAGATCAGGCGGTCCTCGCCGTCGTAGAGGTAGGTCTCCTGCTCGCCGGTGGGGTCTATAATGGCACGGACCTGCCCGGCCACATTGTACTCATACTGAGTGGTGTGACCTTCGCCGTCGGTGGAGCTGGTCATGTTGCCGGCGAAGTCATAGGTATAGGTTTCGGTGCTTTCGTCCGGTTTCAAGATGCCGACGATCCGGCCCCACTCGTCCAGACGGTAGCGGGTGCGGTTGTGGTTGCCGTCCACTACGCCCACAATGTTGCCCCGGGCGTCGTATTCCAGCTGCTGGGTCGCGCCGCCGGTGGTCTGGATATGGACGCGGTTGCCCGCAAGGTCATAGGTGAAGGACACGCCGGACTGGACGGCATCGAGCTGCTGCAGGAGGCGGCCCTCGCCGTCGTAGGTGTTGGTCTGTAAAACATGACCATCCGGGCCGATGACAGACAGGATATTTCCCTTATGGTCGTAGGTATACTGGTAGCCCTCGCCGTTGTCGGCTTTGGGGTCGTACTGGTTGGGCCGCACCTGTTTGGCAAGCAGGCCGTTCCCGTTGTAGAAGCTGCGGGTCACGCCGCCGTCCGGTGCAGTGCGGCGGATCTCGTGATTCAGCAGGTCATACTCGATCTTCGTTTTGTGCCCCTGGTTGTCGGTGATCTCTACCAGGTTCCCGGCCTTGTCGTAGGCAAACTCCGTCCGGTTGTGGATGCCGGCTGCTTTATCGACATGGGTCTCAGCAGTCAGCCGGTCAATGGCATCGTACTCACGGAAAACCTCGCCGCCCGCAGGCATCTGGATGTGGACGATGTTGCCGGTCTTGTCGTACTCATACAGGACCGACGCCCAGGCAGTACCGCCGTCGGCGCGTTCCATCATGTGGCCCTGCTCGATAAGCCGGCCGCCGGCGTCGTACTTCCAGCGGAACAGCTGGTTGACGCCGGGCCGCAGCCTGCGCCGTTCCTTGATCCGGCGGTTCTGCAGGTCGTAGGTATACTCCACAGCAGCTCCGGTCTGATCGCTGACTTTGACCAGACGGTCGAGCTTGTCGTATTCAAAGCGGATCACATGCAGAGGGCCGGACATACTGGTCTCGGTCTGGAAGTGGAGATACCGGCGCTCCTCGATGCAGTTGCCGGCGGCATCGTATTTGTATTGGGTCAGCTGGTACTGCGGCTGGCCGTCTGCATCATACTGGCATGGCTTGCGTTCCTCGGTCAGCCAGCCGGCATAGTTGTAAGTATACAGAGAGCCGATGCGTTCCGCGTCTGTTTTGCCAGTGAGATAACCGGCAGCGTCGATCAGCTTGACGATGTTGCCGCAGAGGTCGTAGACATACCGTTTCTCTACCGTCCCGTCCGGCGCGGTGATCTGGACCAGGCGGTTTACTTCATCGTACTCGTAGGTATAGCCCGGGCCATCGTCCCGTTTGGCATCGTAATCCATGGGCTGGACTTTCTTGAGGATATTGCCCATGGGGTCGTAGAAGATACGCTCGATGCTCTGGTCAGGGTAGATGATCCTGATCTTATTGTCGTTGGAGTCGTATTCGCTGCGGATTCCTTCGCCGTCGTTACATCATAGCGGTAGACTTTTTTCTCCTTGATTGCAGTCAGACTGTATCCATCCCGAAGCTGCTCCAGAGAAAGAGACAGGTCTGCACCCCGGCAGTTGACCCACTGCTGCTGTTCCGGGTGGAAGGTGAACTTTTCCAGGTGCATGTCGGGCATCATAATGGAAGCATTCTGCCCGTCTATGTAGATCCAGCTGCCGATATTCAGGAACCAGCGGCTGCCAAGCAGGCCGCCAGCGTTGGTGTAGATGGATTCATAGCTGCGCTGGACAGGGAAGTCCCCGGTCAGGTCGTGGATGATGAATTCTTACAGCTTTCAACAGCAAAGAGGTCTACCTTATAAGTATCTATTTCTTCCGGGGAGACGGGAGGCTTATCTGGGGTGTCCTCTTTTTTGGAAGATCCAAACATGTCTCCGAGGGTGGAGATAAGCTGAAAAGGTTCAGTGATATCATTTGCAAAACCGGAGATGAGATTCCCGCCAAGGATCTTGACCATCTCCCAGCCTGCATTGCAGCTGGAACTGCCGCCATCGGATATGTATTTGTTTTCTCCTTTCTGCTGGTCCTGGTCGAACTGCTGCATGTTCTTTTTGCGGCTTGACTCGAACCATTCGATGGGGTTTTCCTTGACTGTATCCAGGTCGTTGCTCTGGATAAGGATGTTATGGTCAGAGATGATGTTGATATCCTTCTCGGAGGAAATTTCAATGCCGGTGTCCTCCGACAGGACGATCTTGACGGGCTGGTCATCCTCGCCGTCGTACTCTTTCCGGTTGGCGTTGAACTCAACGGAACGGCTCTTGAACCGGATCATGCGGTTGTTGGCCGTCATCATCTTCTCCCAGGGATAGGAGAAGTCGTCGCGGGTATTGTTTATATGTTTGCTGCCGAGGCATATGGCGGAGCCCTCGTTTTCATAGTAGCAGAAAACGGTATCCCCAACATCCGGCATACAGTAGAAGTCGTTGTTGAAGAAATTGCAGTAGGGAATCCAGCGCACGCCTGCCCCAGACCCGCCCACATCTACGTCAAACAGGACCTGGACATCTGTGCCGGAAACAGCCAGGACTTTGCCGAAAAGAGCACTGGGTCCAGTCGGCTGATTGGTAGGCTGTTTGAAAGCAGGGGGGACAGCCTCGGTCTGGATATGGGACTGAGGTTCTGTGAAATTGCTGGTCTTGGAAAGCTGCGCATATACGCCGTCCTTGTAGGTGAGCAGGATACGGTTGTAGAGCAGGCCGCCGGAAGCGTAGATATCGTTTCTGGTGACGAACATCTCGCGGCCGTTGGCGAGGAACATATGCCCGGCACCTGCGGTCAGGTTGTCCAGAGTAAAGCCTTTTTGCAGGAACTCATAGGCAGAAGCTTCGGGGGCGATCTGATTCTTTACTTTCCAATACTGGGTGATATCCTTCTCGATCCAGCTGGTATCTGTGCAGGATGGGAGCTCTGTGGAAGAAAAGGGGACAGCGCCAATGGAAAGCTGGATGTAAGGGACTTTGCTGTTGACAAAAATGGGATACCCAAACTGGTTGCAGATGCGTTTGATAAAGTCCCAGTCTGTCTCGGCCTGCTGGGAGAGCATCTCGGGGATGAGCTTATCTTCCTGGATCTGGAAAAGAGCGCCGTATGGTTCCAGCATCTGCTCCAGGACCTGGGACAGCATTTTACCGGGGTCCTGGAAGGTCCTGCTGTGCGCTGCCACATCCATTTTCTGGGAATGGGTATGCGCTTCGATCTGGACTTCGCAGTACTGGTTCAGGTTATGCGTGCTGATCAGGGAGCAGGTGCCGCAGAAGATGGGATTGCCCTGTTCATCCAGGATGCGGATGGATTGGAAATCGGTGGAGTGTACGATAGATCTAAATTAGTATGAATGCTTTTTGTAGAAAATTCTACAAAATTGTAATAAATGAACAAAAAATTGTAATGAACAAAGAAAAAGATCTGCTCATAAGAGAATGAGCAGGTCTTGAATTTGAGGTTTTTAAGACTAACCAGTCTTGTGACACAATTAAAACGCTAAATTAGGAAGATTGGGAAAAGAGGTTTGATGATATCATGCAGAATTTGCATCTGTTGTGCAGAAAGATTACTGCTTTGATTTGTTGGTGATAAAAATTCGTTGCGAAGTGCAACTAGAGTTTCTACTTGGAATGGGGTGAGATCTTTAAGCGAAATGGCGTCAGGCTCTTTGAGATTGGTTAATTCATTCAAAGATACACCAAATATTGCAGCAATGCTAATTAACACATCCAATGGTATTGCATGTGCTTCCGTTTCATAGCCGCTGATGGTTGAGGTTCCCTTATTTAACTTTTTGGCTAAAGCTTTTTGTGACCAACCGCGACTTTTCCTCAATTGTTTTAACTTTTGCCCCAGATAATGCTCCACAATAGTACACTCCTCTCTTGTTACTAAGTGTACTATTTGAAAATTCGATAAGTTCGAAGTATTATATAGAAAGGCTACTATTATACGGAAAGCGTTTGACAAACTATTGACAAGCTTGAAAGGAGTCGTTAATGTTAAGGCAAAAAGCAGGATTAGCTCGGATAAGATTGGAAGGTGCCCACATGGAAGTGCTCGTTTGCGATGATAATTATGGGACAGTAGAAAAAATTTCGAATCTAGTAGAAGTGTATTGCCAAGAAAAAGGGAAGACGCTTATGATTACTAAAAACACTAATCCGGAAGAGGTGGATATAGCAAAAAGGTTTGATATTGCATTTTTGGATATTGATATGCCGCAAATGAGTGGAATTGAATTGGCCCGAAGAGTACATAGTTTACAGCCAGATACGATTATCATCTTTATTACAAACTATATCCAGTATGCTCCTGAAGGTTATGAGGTTGGTGCGTTTCGATATTTGATGAAGGATCAAATTTCTAAAAAATTAAATTATTATCTCGATTTTGCTATTGAAGAAATGGTGAAGCGCCGACGTGTCACGACAATCCAAGTCAATGGAGAATGCATAGATATACCTGTTGCAAATATTCTCTATATGGAATCTCAAAGAAGAATAATTGTGATGCATCTCATAAACGATCAACGAGCTGAATATCGATTTTATGGAAATATAACTGACTTGGAACAAAGATTTGAAATTTTTGGCTTTTTACGAGTTCACAAAAGTTATCTGGTGAATATGAGATATATTGAGATTTTTCAATGTAAAAGGCTTGTGCTAAAAGGAGGAATTCAAATCCCATCTAGTACAAGAAGATACTCTGATCTGAAACAGCAATATTTAAAATGGGAGGCGGAAAATAAATGGAGTATTTGCTGAGTGCTTTATATACGGTTATCGATGCTGCTTGTGTGTTGATTTTTTTGGATGCTTTTACGTCGCGGCTTTTTATTGGATTTAAATATTATCTTATGGCTGCTGTTTATACATTGTCACTTTACATAGTTATTCTTCTAAATATGGAAGTATTTGGCTACAGTACAACTCTTAAAATGATATTAACGATATTATGTGGAACTGTGTTTGGATGTATTTTGTATGCAAATGTTTCTTTAGGCCAAGTGTTGTTTCTTGTCGTTTTAGAATATCTCTTGACATATTTACTGTCATTTATGAGTTTGTACATATCAGCGATTATCTGTGGTGTAAGTATACCAGTTTTCCGTCAAGAAGAAGTTACCCCATTTGTGATTTCGTCAATAATTTACTATTTCTTACAAGTTATGTTTGTATTGGCGCTTAATAAGATCATCCGATCCAAAGGAAAAAGAGAAATAAATATAAAAGGAAATGCGATTAAAATAATTTTATACTTGTTGTTTCCGTCAGCTTCTTTTTTTATGCTGCTTATATTGCTGCGAATCACTAGTAGACAAGGACTAAGTGAAGGTGCGATTATAGTGTGCTGCTGGATGATTTTTATGGCGAATGCCGCGATCCTTTATCTACTGGATCAAGTAAAAAGAGAAGAGCAGAACAGAGAAAAACTATTGGCGCTGAATCAACAACTACAAATGCAAAGAAAAAATATGGAGGAAACTTGTAATTTGTATTCTACACAACGCAAACAGGTTCACGATTTTCGAGCGCACCTTGATATGATAAAACAGCTTCTTGATGACCAACAATTTGTAGCAGCTGAAAGTTATCTGGACTCAATTTTGAAACAACAAAGCGAGCGTATATTCCTTGTCAATTGCCATCATCCTGTTTTGAATGCATTATTTAATTCTAAAGCATCTGAAGCAATTAGACAAAATATTGATGTCCATTTTGAAGTGAACGATTTGTCTGGTCTAATGATAGATGCGATAGATTTGACTGTTTTACTGTCCAACCTGATTGATAATGCAATTGAAGGCTGTAAAAAATGTGCTCAAAACCGTTCAATTCAAATTCAGGCAAATATGAAAGCTAGTCAATTTAGTTTCATTATCCGAAATACAGCACTTCCGGTTAAAATAATTAACAATGAAATCCCTTCGACTAAATCCAGTCTGCATTTGCATGGATTTGGACTTTCCAACATCAAAGCAATTCTGAACAAATACTGTGGAGAATATGCCATGTCGTACAAAGACGGTTACTTTCAATTCATCTTTGAAATCCCATTGAATCTGCATTTATGACAAAAAAGTGTGCATTTGTTACAATATTGTGGTTTTTTGCTGTGTTGACATATAATATAAGAAAAAGGGTTAAGTTCAGTGGATGATAGGTGCTGGTAATGAGATCAGTTGCAATTTGGCTGTCAAAACAATGCATAAGCTTTAATCTGATAGAAGAAGATTTGTTTGAATGGTGTGTTTATAGCATTGAAAAGAGAATAATTTCTATTTTGACATGGATTTTCCTTCTAACTATTGGTTTCCGTTTTTTTGGGGTAGTACATAGCATAGCATTTATAGCGAGCTTTCTTTTTTTGCGAAAGTATACAAATGGATACCACGCTTCTACATACTGGAGATGTCTTATACTTTCTATTTCTGTTGAACTTATTTGTCTCACAATTGCACAATTACTGCCATATATATTTGCTGTGATTACAGTTTGTTTGGCGGACAGCACCATTTTGATTTATGCACCAAGTAACAATGTAAAAGTACATTTTAGCAATTCGGAAATTCTGGCCCTCAAGGAGAAAATAAAAATCTATCTGTTTCTTATAAACGGTATCTATCTGATATTGATTTTATTTCAACTTTCCATATCGAATTGTATTGCAATGGCTTTGTTAGCCGACGCAATATCATTATTGATAAAAAACAATTCAAACCATTGATTAAAAGAGGAGGTATATCATGCGTGATACGAGTAAAGTCTTGTTGCAAAAGATTGTTCAAAGTATGATTAAGAGAGAGCGCGATGGATGGCCACCAGACTCGCTGGGGGCATACTACCAGCCGATGCGCCCAGAAAAGCATGAAAAGAATAAGGGCGATGATATGGATGAGTCTCAGCCTAATACATAATATATTAATGGTTTAAAGGCAGCAAGTGAGCTTCCTGCATCCCGTTTGGAATAGCTAGAAAGTTCGCTTGCTGTCTTTTTATATTCAGACGGTAATTCACTTGTTTGCCTCAGAAAGGCCGAGATATGTTTCTACACAAAGGAGGACACCCATGCTAAATGATTTACGATCCGAGCTTCACGTTTCCAGTTGTCCCAAGTGCGGAACCCGCCTCATGTGTGGAAAAATCATTGTTACTGGATTACATAAATGTTCCAGATGCAACCGTCACTGGGTGATCCAGATGGAAAAGAACAA
>OERS01000260.1_pt1 | contig 10519 bp, 9 predicted proteins | sample 1540071 | NCBI WGS metagenome assembly OERS01 (sample SAMEA3891878, study PRJEB23780) | metagenome | biome: terrestrial biome; feature: animal house; material: Caecal content | place: Italy | collected 2015-05-05 | reverse complement strand
GATGTATCCTGTTTCAATACAGCTTCTGTTCTTATTCAACGTTAATGGACTTATATTCACTCGACAATGTATCAATGTTTCAATACAGCTTCTGTTCTTATTCAACAAGAAAAGGAGAAAAAATATGAAAAAGAAACTTTTAGTACTTATGATTGCTGGAATGATGTCTCTGTCGGCTGTGGCCTGCGGTGAAACATCCGACACACAGGAGCCTGATACGCAGGAAGCAAACGACAACACAGGGGACGAAGCAAGTGGCGATGACGCAGCTGTAGATGAGGCTGATTCAGAAGATGATGGCATCATCAATTTTGATGGTGAGGGTTATAATGTAACCTATGTCAAGCACGAAACTGGAACTGATTACGAAGGGAATCCATGCCTGTATTACTACTATACATTTACAAATAACGGCGAGGAAAACACCAGCGCGGCAGTAGCATCCTATATCCAGTGTTTCCAGAATGGAGTTCAGTGTCAGAGTGCTATAACAACAGAGTCCAATGATTCAATAAATAACTACATGATGGACGTTCAGCCGGGCGGAAGTATCGAAGTATGTCAGGTATTCTCCTTGTCAGATACGAGTGATGTTACCATTGAAGCATCCGAGCTTATTTCGTTTGATGACACCAAAGATACTCAGATAATTACGCTAGAATAATATGCCGATTATGCGCAATATATAAAAACCGCCCCGGTGTGCCAACACCAGAGCGGCCGGGGCATCCACAAACGAATAATGTATTTACCCGGGCAGCCGGGGGACGTGCTCTCACCCGATTCCGAGTCCTTGCGGAAGGTGGTGATTATTATGAGTACATATGAGGAACTGAGCTTGATCGTGAGCACCGCCTTACTGATAGTATCCATTCTGAATTTTACACATAAGAAATAGCCGTCCTGCTCTCGTCAAAGTTTAGGAACGGCTATTTCGTAGCTTAGTATTAGCTTTCGCCGGGTCGGGTGACCTGCACTCACCTTCCGGCTGTCCTGTTAAGTACATTATAGCAAATGTACCCAAAAAGTCAACCGTCCGATGCGCCAACACCAGAGCAGCCGGGGCACTCAAAACAGAATAATATTTCAGAATGATTCTAATATTATAGAAAAGTTCACAAAAAATATATTGATTTTTTACTGCAATGGGCATATTATTATAGTACATCACAAATGTGGTGTATTTAAAGAATGTTCGCAATTAGCATTTGCGCAACCATCCATGAGAGTGTACCCCTAGCAGTAATCCTCCCACCATAAGGGAAGCGATGACCCTAGGGGTATTTTTCTGCAAAGGAGAATATGTTTATGATACGAACTGCAATATTAGTCGACGGGGCATTTTATAGAAAACGCGCATATAACCTTTTTGGGGATCTTCCTCCCGCAAAACGCGCAAAAGAGTTATCTTCTTATTGTCACAGGCATATTAAAGAAGAAAAGGACGGCGCTCACTTATATAGAGTATTTTATTATGATTGTCCTCCAATCTCCAAAAAAATTTATCATCCACTTTTAAAAAGGCAAATAGATCTCTCTCAAACGGATGACTACATCTGGGCAAATGATTTTTTCAAAGAATTAAAGCATCAGAGGAAATTTGCATTAAGACTTGGACGCTTAGCAGAAGAGCAAGCTCAATTCACCATAAAGCCGGATTCTTTCAAAAAAGTCCTGAATGGATCAAAAAAATTAGATGATCTAAACGAAAAAGATTTCGCTTTATCTGTTTCTCAAAAAGGCGTTGATATGCGAATCGGAATTGATATAGCATCTTTGGCTTTTAAAAAGCAGGTTGATCAAATTATCTTAATATCAGGTGATAGTGATTTTGTCCCTGCCGCAAAACAGGCTCGCCGGGAAGGCATTGACTTTATTTTAGACCCCATGAGATCTCCAATTAAAGAAGATTTGTTTGAACATATTGACGGAATGAGAACAAAAGCACCTAAAAAGGACCCAAAATAGCAAAACCGTCCAGCACTGGTAATACCGAACGGCTAATACATATCCGAAGATATGCACATATTTTGACCAAGAGTATTGTATCATCTTCGGGCGGCCGTCACAATCCAGAACATAAGTTCATGGTCTGGCTGTTATTTTTATACCTTAAAGGAGATGATATTATGGCAACCGCTAAGAAATTACCATCAGGGTCATGGCGTTGTCAAGTGTTCAGCCATTATGAACCCGTCTTTGACGATCAGGGTCATGTTGTAATTGATCCCAAAACTCAGAAACCGAAAAAGAAACGAATCTATGAATCATTTACAAGTGATGATCCAACGCGCAGAGGAAAAGCCGAGGCAGAAGCAATGGCAAATGACTTTTATCTGAATCATAGGAATAAGAGCCGGCACCCGGAACGGCTTACTGTTTTTGAGGCTATCGACAAATACATTACAGCTGCTGATGTCGCATTAAGTCCTAAAACGATTGAAGAATATTGGAAAATCCAAAAAAATAGTTTCCAAGGGATTATGTCTCTTGAACTCCGGGAGCTTACAGACGACATTCTTCAAGAAGCCGTCAACATTGAAAGTAAACGCCCAAACCGGCGTTGCACAAAGAACCCGCGTCCTATATCGCCGAAAACAGTACGAAATTCCTACGGCTTAATATCCGCAGTTATCAATCAATATGGAAACGGATATACACCAAAGGTTAAGCTTCCAGAGGTTCCGCGAAAAATTATTGACCTTCCGGATCCTGAAATCATTTTCAATATTATCAAGGGAACAGATGCGGAGCTCCCCTGCCTTCTCGCGATGTGGCTCAGTTTTTCGCTTGAGGAGATCCGCGGGCTGAAAAAATCATCCGTACAAGGCAACTATATAACAATCAATCAGGTTGTAGTCGATGTGGGCGGGAAAGCAGTTGAAAAAGATCTGGCAAAGACTGCAACAAGGATCCGCCGTCACCGAATTCCGGCGTACATAAAAACCCTGATTGATTCGCTCCCTGCCGATCAAGAGCAGCTCGTCCCGGGATCCGCTGATTCGATTGGGAAACGCTTTTCACGGCTTATGGAAAAAAATGGGATCAAAATGAACTTCCATAAGCTGCGACATGTGAACGCATCTGTTATGGCTTATCTGAAAGTCCCGGAAAAATACGCATTGGAACGCGGGGGATGGAAAAGTGATAAGGTTATGAAAAGAGTCTACACACATACTTTTTCGGACAAGAGGCTCGAAACCGATAATGTAATCGATCAGTATTTTGAAGAAGTATTAGATATCAAAAGTAAAGATGCGGCATTTGACGAGAAGAAATACAAAGCGTGGCTTATTCTCTTTGACAAGCCAGATAATAAAAAATCTATGCGGGCTTTCAAAGAATTCATGCAACACGAAATGCAACACGAAAATTGAAAACCCGCATAAACACTAGCTTTATACAATGGAGTATACGGGATTCGAACCCGTGGCCTCAACAATGCGAATGTTGCGCGCTCCCAACTGCGCTAATACCCCGTAATGGTTATGGAAACAACGGGGCTCGAACCCATGACCTCCCGCTAGTCAGGCGAGCGCTCTCCCAGCTGAGCTATGTTTCCACATCCATCGGTTATTATATCACTCTTCAACAAAGATGTATAGCCTTAATTTCTCTTTCACCGAGGCACGACCGCAACCGCCTGCATATGCTGCGCACCGTGCCGTTTCTCTACGACTTCTTTGGGATAGCGGATCACACCGTTCCCGCCATATGGATCGTTAAAATAATACCCTTCTTTATCATAACCAACGAGAAGCATACAGTGTTCATTGGAGATCCATATGAATGTTTCTCCTGTATCGAAAAGTTTCCATTCCGGTCCGGCAACAGGTTCTCGCATATTGATGCACGCCCAGTAAATAACCGGCATGCCTTTCTCGATGTAGCGGTGGAGAAGCTCCGCTGTGGGCGTCCCTGTTTCATCTACCACTATATAGCGTTTGTCAGCCTCATTAAACGCATCTTTCTGTCCGAGTCTTTGGACGCCGTCACTGCCCGAAACTGTCCATTCATCCAGCGCTCTGCCCAAAGCCCGCGCGATCACCGGAGCATAACATCCGAAAGAACCTTCATCATACGGACTTCCGCAGAAATATTTACGCGGGTCAGGGCCGTAAAGCTCCCCGTCCCGCTGTTCAAATTCTTTCTGTTCCAGATAGTTTTCTATAAACTCGTCCACCGTAATGTCAACTCCCAAAAAACGGAGTAGCATCACCGCGGACACGCTTTCACACCCGGTCGGATATGTACCGCTTTGATCAATATACGGCACATTGATCAGGACCCGGCCTGTCCTTCCTTGTTCCACACCATGCGGCATGCCGTCACACATTTCCTTTCTCCTGCCTTTTACCGAGAACAATCTTCATAGTGATAAGCACTCCAAGGAGAACGAGTAGGTTCACGCCCAGCACTATCCACCAGATATGCACAACCCCTGCAAGAATGTATCCAAAGAAACAGATAACTGCCACAATCGCCGCATACTGCATCTGTGTGGACACATGGTTGATATGATTGCTCTGCGCCCCCGCCGAAGACATGACCGTCGTGTCCGAAATCGGGGATACATGATCACCGCACACAGCACCAGCCAGCACCGCGGACACAGAGATAATCATCATCTCCATATTGCTGTTTCCCGAGAACATTCCCGTGGCAATAGGTACCAAAATTGCAAATGTCCCCCACGACGTACCCGTGGAAAATGAAAGGAATACTGCCGCCGCAAACAACACCGCTGGAATAAAAATACTTGCAGAAGCATTGTCCCCTACAACATGGCCTACAAAATCCGCAAGTCCTAGCGCGTCTCCCATTCCCTTTAATGACCATGCGAAAATGAGGATCGTAACAGCGGGAACCATCAGTTTAAACCCTTCTACAAGACTGTCCATAAACCCTTTAGATGTCACGACCTTCCTTGGCAGATATAAAAGCACCATGAAGAAAATCGTCACCATTGTGGCAAAAATCAAGCTGGTCTCAGCGTCGCACCCTGAAAACGCTGTGATGATATCCGTAGCGCCGCCGAGATATCCCGTGTAAATCATCGCCCCAATCGCTGATATGATAAGGACTGCAACAGGAAGAACCAAATCCATAACTTTTCCATTCCTATTGACCTCTTCTTCCGGCACCTGCTCGAACTCTTCCGCCCCAGTAGTAAAGAGATCGCCCTTTGCCGCGTTATCCTCGTGCTTCTTCATCAGACCGAAATCAAACGCTGTGATAGAGGTAAAAAACACCATTACAATCGTGAGAATTGCATACAGATTGTACGGTATTGTATTGAGAAAGAGCTGGAATCCGCTGATTCCCGCATCTTCTGGCACGTAAGAATTAACTGCCGCGGCCCAGCTTGAGATCGGTGCGATGATGCAGACTGGAGCTGCCGTCGCGTCTATGATATACGCCAGCTTAGCCCTTGATACCTTATAGCGGTCTGTCACAGGCCTCATAACTGACCCCACCGTCAGGCAGTTAAAATAATCATCCACAAAGATCAGGATGCCGAGCCCCGTCGTTGCAAGAAGGGCGCTGCGCTTTGATTTAATCTTCGTTCCCGCCCATCTGCCGTAAGCTCCAGAGCCTCCCGACTTCGCCATAAGCACGATAATCATTCCCAACAGCACGTCGAAAATCAGGATATTCAAATTCATGCTGTTCTTCATGATATCAAAGAAATTCACGAAAGCATTCCACGGGTGAAATCCGCTGTATAGCAGAGCGCCCACCGCCACGCCGATAAAAAGGGAGCTATAAACCTCCTTCGTAATCAGCGCAAGAATGATCGCCAAAAGAGGTGGGACAAGAGCCCACCACGTTCCGATAAACATTGAACTGTCCATATGTACTCTCCATTCCTTTTTACTGTATCTGGTGTCAGAAAACCTAAAAAGCGCCTCCCGCTTTACTTTCCGACTTCTGATATTTCTTCTATTGTATAGAACCTTGAAACAATTGACAAGCGTAATTCGTAAAAGAACCTCTGATTTGTGTAAATAAAGGCAAACTCCTGCCCCACAGATCAAGAAAAGAGCTCCATCCGCGGTACTCCTGCCAATGGAACTCTTTCCCATCATTTTTTATAATTTTTTATATAAGAAAGGCCCACCTCTGCCGGGTTACAGCAGCCCTGCTATCTGCGGCAGCCAGAGGCTGACAGCAGGAACGTATGTAACAAGCAGAAGCCCGATCAGTATCGCAATGTAATACTTAAGCATGTATGGCATTACCTTTGCAAGGCTGGTCCTGCCCACTTTGATGGCAACAAACAGCGTATTTCCTACCGGCGGCGTAATATTACCGATACACAGATTATAGACAAGGATAAGCCCAAACTGTACCGGATTCATGCCAAAAGTCTGTACAACCGGAAGAAACAGCGGTGTGAAGATAAGAATCGCCGGTGTTACGTCCATAAATGTTCCCGCGATCAGCAGGATCACATTCATAATCAAAAGGATGATGACCGGATTCTGAGTCAGCCCGAGAAGAGCTGCAGAGATTGCCTGTGGGATCTGTGTAAAAGACATCACCCATCCGAGGATGTTAGAAACACCGATCAGGAACACAACCATACCGCTCATCTTTGCGCTCTCCACTACGATATCCCAGAACGATTTCCATGTGATATTACGGTAGCAGATCCCGAGGATCAGCGCGTATACAACCGCAATGGCAGAGCCCTCCGTAGCTGTGAACACACCTGCGATGATTCCGCCGATCACAACAACGATCAGTGATAACGACGGGATTGCCCTAAGAGTGCAAACGCCCAAATTCTTCCAGTCAAATTTCCCGGGAAGCCCCTTGTAACCTTTTTTCTTCGCGATCAGCGCCGCAACTACCATACAACAGATTGTCCAGATGATCCCCGGCACATATCCTGCCATGAACAGCGCTGCGACCGAAGTTCCTCCTGCTGCCAGCGAATATGTGATCAAGGCGTTAGACGGCGGGATTAGCAGTCCCGACGGAGCGGACGCACCGTTGGTCGCCGCACAGAGCGCTTTGTCATACCCCTGCTCTTCTTCTCCTTTTTCAACCATGCTTCCTACTGCTGCCGCAGCCGCGGACGCGGAACCGGAGATTGCTCCAAAGAGAGCATTTGCTCCTACGTTCGTCACCAGCAAGGCTCCCGGAAGCTTCCCGAGTATCGCCATAACAAAATCTACAAGACGCTTCGCGATTCCGCCTTGGTTCATCAGATTCCCCGCAAGAATGAAAAAGGGGATTGCCGTTAAACTGAATTTGCTCATTCCCACAAAAATGCGTTGCGAGCCTGTCACGACCGATACATCGAGCGCAACTGTCTGAAGTATACACACAAGCGAGGATATGCCGATGGCATAAGAAATCGGCACTCCTATGATCAACAACACTGCAAGAATCACTATAATGATTAACAAGGACTGGATTGCCATAACTTATACCTCCTCCTTTTTCAGCTCTGCATTTCCCTTACTGATATCAACAATATTTAGCACCGTATAGACCATGTTAAGCACACCGCACAACGGAAGCACTACATAGAACACACCTACTGCAACACCGAGGGATGATGTCATCTGTCCCATGGCGAGTTTGGCGATAGATATTCCGCCGTATACGAGAATGATAGCTGAAAATGCAAAAGCGATAAGTTCTCCGATGATTCCGAAAAATTTCTGCATTTTCCCACTCATCCGTTCCACGATAACAGGGATATTCATGTGACCGCGCTCCCCCGTGATCAATGACGCCCCCAGGAGGCTTGCCCACGCGAACAGATAAGATACCAGTTCTTCCGACCATGAGGATGGATTCTTCAGGACATATCTTGTAAATACCTGCCAGCAGGTCAGGACAACCATCGCAAGAAGGCTGACTCCTGCCAGTACATTTAAAATTTTATTTAAAACCTTTCTCAGCTCTTTCATTTCCTGATCCTCCCTTCCTATTCCTCAGACGGATATTCCTCGTTGTACGCTTGGATAGCTTCGTAAATCGGCTCAAGATCTGGGTATTTCTCCAGCATGCTGTCGTGCATCGGCAGGCATATTTCCCTGAAAGGCTCCGTGTCCGGATAAAGAAAGGTTACACCCTGCTCGTTTTCCGCGCGTTCTTTCGCCTCTGCCACAGCGTCTACCCACTCTTCTCTCTGCACCTGATTTACAAGCTCGAATCCTTCCTCGAACACTGCCCTCTCTTCACTGTCAAGTCCGTCGACAAATGTATTGCTTCCAATGAGAATGTCCGGGATCATCTGGTGCATATCGTAGGAATAGTATTTGCAGACGTCGCCGTGCCCATTGTCCGTAAGAGCCAGCTCATTGTTCTCGGCTCCGTCGATGATCTTTGACTGCAGTGATGTATATACGTCGCCGAATCCCATGGGTGTCGCGGAGCCGCCCAGACGGTCCATCATTTCCACATTGGTCGGGGACTGCTGCACACGAATTTTCATGCCTTTCAGGTCATCCGGCGTCTCGATAGCAGTGTCCACCGTATAGAAATTTCGGGTTCCTGCATCCAGCCATGTCACTGCCTCGAACCCTGCCTGTTTGGTCGACTCGAAAATCGGACCTGTGATATTCTCATCATCCATTGCCGCGTGGTAAGCTTCGCTGGATGCAAACAAATACGGGAGGTTAAATAAGGTATAGTTATCACTGAATGTCTCCAGCAGAGAATTTGATGCCACGCAGAAATCGATCGCTCCTGTCTGTGTCAGTTGCACCATCTCATTCTGAGATCCCAACAGTTCGCTTGGGAATACTTCCACGTCATATTTATCCCCCAGTTCTTCTTCTATGAATTCTTCAAACGCCAGAAGAGCGATATGGGTAGGATGGTTCGTTGACTGGTTATGTCCGATACGGATGATTTTTTTCGCATTTTCCGATGATGAAGCGCCGCATCCGGCCGTCATCCCCACTGTCATTGTGAGTAACAATGCCAGCGCAACCGCTCTATATCTTTTTTTCATATCAGTTATCCTCTCTCCTTCTTAGAAATATCAATATACAGGAACGAAGTTTATACCCCCGAATACGCAGCATATCCGCCATCGATCGGAATACATACCCCCGTGATGAATCCGGCGGCGTCATTATTAACAAGGAACAGCACTGCTCCTACCAGCTCCTCGAGCTCTCCGAATCTTCCCATCGGAGTGCCTGCGAGTATCTTCGCCGTGCGGGCTGTCGGCGTCCCGTCCTCATTGAAGAGAAGCCCACGGTTCTGGTTGCCCACAAAGAATCCCGGCGCGATCGCGTTCACGCGGATACCAGACTTTGCGAAATAGGTCGCCAGCCACTGTGTAAAGTTTACTATAGCCGCCTTTGCACCCGAGTATGCCGGAATCTTCGTCAACGGGGTGTATGCGTTCATGGACGCTATGTTCAGGATATTCCCGTCTCTGTCAATCATATCCGCGGCAAATACCTGTGTCGGGAGCAGAGTCCCCAGCCAGTTCAGAGCGAACACGAACTCCACGCCGCTCTTGTCAAGGTCGAAAAATGTCTTGCAGTTCTCGATATCTTTCGCCTCAAAGTGAAACTCATTGTCCGTAGTCGCCCGCGGATTGTTCCCGCCCGCTCCGTTTATCAACACGTCGCAAGGTCCCAAGTCCTTTAATATCTGCTCGTGGACCTCATCCAGATTTTCCCGCTCCAGCACATTTGCTTTATATGCTTTCGCCGTACCTCCGTCTGCCGTAATCTTTGCGGCAACCTTTTTTGCAGCCTCCTCGTTCAGATCGAGCACCGCCACCTTGCCGCCCGCCGCTGCCATCTTCTCCGCAAGCATCCCGCAGATCGCGCCGCCTGCTCCCGTAATCACGCACACTTTACCTGTCAGATCTGTATTCAGTACATTTTTCTCCATAATAAAATAACACTCTCCTTCTACTTTCCTGCTACTTTCTCACACACTTCAAACAAACCGTTTATGTATGCTGCGCCGAGCGCTCTGTCATACAATCCGTATCCCGGTTTCCCATCCTCGCCCCAGATCATTCTTCCGTGATCCGGGCGTACATACCCGTCAAATCCCGTCTCAACAAGAGCTTTCGTGATCTCGTACATATCAAGCGAACCGCATGAGGACAGATGCGCCCTCTCTTCAAAAGAACCGTCGTCCATAATCTTCACATTGCGCATGTGCATGAATCCGATCCGTCCCATGGAGGAATATTTGCGCACAAGTCCGGGTATATCATTGAACTTTGCGCAGCCGAGCGATCCGGTGCAAAAGCAGAGGGTGTTAGACGGGGAATCCACAATGGACAGATACCGGTCCAGATTCGCCTCGCGCGTGATGACACGTGGAAGCCCGAAAATTGGATACGGCGGATCATCCGGATGAAGCGCCATAACGACTCCACACTCCTCAGCCACAGGAATCACTTTCTTTAAGAAGATCTCGATATTCTCCCACAATCCTTCCTCACCCAGTTCCCCATATGCCCGGATCAGTCCGCGCACCTCGTCCTGCGTATAGCTTGCGTCCCATCCGGGAAGGTTGATAT
>OERS01000253.1_pt1 | contig 10644 bp, 9 predicted proteins | sample 1540071 | NCBI WGS metagenome assembly OERS01 (sample SAMEA3891878, study PRJEB23780) | metagenome | biome: terrestrial biome; feature: animal house; material: Caecal content | place: Italy | collected 2015-05-05 | reverse complement strand
GTCCTGGCCCACCTTTCCGATAAACGCGGTATTGGCCCCCAGCCGGGCGGCAGCCACTGCTACGTTGGCAGGTGCGCCACCGGGATTGGCGGCATAGACCGGGATGTTTTGAGCGTTAAACCCGGTTTGGGTCAAATCAATGAGAATTTCGCCGATGGTGACAATGCGCATGACGCTCTCTCCTCCCGAGTGAAATCGTTTTCATATAGAAAATTGTATCACGTTTTCCCTCCGGTGACAAGGGGGGCGCTGGGAACTTTTCCCCGGACCCCCCGTCCTTTTTCTTGCCTTTCTCCGCCCAATCTGCTATCCTGTATACTGCAAGATACTGCAAGAAACAATTGTGGCCCCCTGCTGCGGGGGTTCCACGGATTGGGAGGTATCCGCATGGCTTCCATCAAAAAACGGTCGCTGGTGGATCAGGTCTACGATCGTCTGCGCAGCGATATCATTTCCCTGCGTCTGCCCCTGGGCAGCCGGGTCAACGTCAACGAACTTCAGGACTCCCTGGGTGTCAGCTGCACCCCCATCCGGGAGGCCATCAACCGCCTGCAACAGGAAGGGCTCATTGCCTACGAGAACAACGTGGGCGCCCGGGTGCTGACCCTGGACGCCAGGGACGTGGAGGAGATCACCCAGCTGGCCACCACCCTCCACTGTGCCGCCGCCCGGCTGTCCATGGAGCGGGAGGACCACCAGGTCCTGGCCCAGCACCTGGCGGAACGTCTGGCGGAATTTGAGGCCGCCCGGACGCCCCAGCAGCTGGCGGTGGGAGTGCACCGGTTTATGGAGGTATTTTACGTCCACTGCGGCAACCGCCGTCTGGACAAGAGTATGCTGGCCATTCAGGGCCAACAGCTGCTGCTGCGCAACCTGTACACCGCCCACGGCATGGACCTTTCGGCCAATCTCTCGGACTTCCGGGCCATGCTGGCCGGGGTAGAGCACAACCAGCCGGAGGAGATCTGCAAGGCCCTGAAGGCCAACGCACAGCGGGTGGAACGGGCAGTTAGTGAAACTCTACTGTAAATACACGCAAAAGGGCTTTGATTCGTTGGGTCAAAGCCCCTTCTTTTTGCGCTCTGCTCTTGACTTTTTGCCCTCTGGCCCATAAAATACATAGTTACGATACCTTTATTATTTGAAAAAGGAATGAGAGTTTTATGGCACAAGACAAAAGCAAACAGGTCAGCCAGATCACCGATATGGAGGCCGACTTTGCCCAGTGGTTCACCGACGTGTGCACCAAAGCGGAACTGATTGATTATTCTTCCATCAAAGGCATGTTCATCCTGCGCCCCTATGGCTACGCCATCTGGGAGAACTTCCAGAAGATTCTGGACGAGAAGTTCAAGGAGACCGGCCACGAGAATGTATATCTGCCCATGCTCATCCCCGAGTCCCTGCTCCAGAAGGAGAAGGACCACGTGGAGGGCTTCGCCCCCGAGTGCGCCTGGGTGACCATGGGCGGCTCTGAGAAGCTGGAGGAGCGCTACTGCATCCGGCCCACCAGCGAGACCCTGTTCTGTGAGCACTACAAGAACATCATCCACTCCCACCGGGACCTGCCCAAGCTGTACAACCAGTGGTGCTCCGTGCTGCGCTGGGAGAAGACCAGCCGTCCCTTCCTGCGCCACCGGGAGTTTTTGTGGCAGGAGGGCCACACCATGCACGCCACCGCCGAGGAGGCCATGGAAGAGACCATGCGGATGCTGACGGTGTATGCCGACTTCTGCGAAAATGTCCTGGCCATGCCCGTGACCCGGGGCCAGAAGACCGACAAGGAGAAGTTCAACGGCGCTGAGGCCACCTTCACCATCGAGTGCATGATGCACGACCGGAAGGCGCTCCAGGCCGGTACCTCCCACTACTTCGGTGACGGCTTTGCCAAGGCCTTTGACATCACCTTCACCGACAAGAACAACCAGCGGGTCAACCCCCACCAGACTTCCTGGGGCGTGTCCACCCGTCTCATTGGCGGCATTATTATGACCCACGGCGACAATAATGGTCTGGTGCTGCCCCCCAAGATTGCCCCCATTCAGGTCATCGTTCTGCCCATCGCCCAGCACAAGCCCGGCGTTCTGGAAGGGGCGGAGGCTGTCCGTCAGCGTCTGGATGCCGCCGGCTTCCGGGTAAAGGTGGACGATTCCGACAACTCCATGGGCTGGAAGTGTGCCGAGTACGAGATGAAGGGCGTACCCCTGCGGGTAGAGTGCGGCCCCCGGGATCTGGAAAACGGCCAGGTGGTTCTGGTGCGGCGTAACGACGGCGAAAAGACCGTTGTGAAGCTGGAGGACCTGGAAAAGGCCGTGGCAGAGCAGCTGGAGCTGGTGCATCACGGCATGTATGAGAAGGCCAAGAAGAACCTGGAGGAGCACATTTACCCTGCCTACTCTCTGGAAGAGGCCAAGGAGCTGCAGCAGAAGAACGGCGGCTTCATCAAGACCATGTGGTGCGGCGAGGAAGCCTGCGAGCTGAAGATGAAGGAAGTGGCCGGAATGTCCTCCCGCTGCGTCCCCTTCCAGCAGGAGCACCTGGCAGACACCTGCCCCATCTGCGGCAAGCCCGCCAAGAAGATGATCTACTGGGGCATTGCCTACTGATTATCATAAGTAAAGCCCCCGGAAGCAAAAGCTTCCGGGGGCGTTGGCGTATTATGGACGCTTTTCCTTTTCCTGGATGGGAATCTCAATCCGGGTGATATAATCCTCCGGAGCGTTGCTGATCACATCGTTGATGCCGGTTTCGTAGGAATAGCCCGTAAACTCCAGCCCCTGCTCCTGGGCATAGGCCATGATTTCCCGGTACTTGCCGGGAAGTCCCTCCCAGCTTCCCTTGAAGTGGGTGCGAAGGTAAAGCCCAGCCGGTTGGATGTGGACATTGGCCTCGATTTCCGCCTGGGGAATCTGGAGAAAGATACCCCGGTAGTCGGTAAAGTCCTGGCGGTACAGGCTTTCCGCCGGAAGAATGGCACCGTAGAGAATCCCATACATCCGGTAGGCACCGTGCCGTCCCACCTCGGAGAACAGGAGCTCTGCCTCCTGCTCCGGAGGAATCTTGGATGGGGTTTTCCGGAGGAGGAGCCTCTGGGCGGGCTTTTCCACCAGGGAATACCCATACAAATCCAGATTTTTCAAAGAGGACAGCCCCTCCATCTGATGCTGAAGAGCCTCCTGCACCTGATTCAGGTGGGCAATGGTGTCCTGAATCTGCCGGTTTTTCTCCTGCAAAATGGCCTGGAAGGAATCGGTGGTGCGGTGGGCCATAAACTGCTGAATCTCCGGAATGGACACATTCAGCTCCCGGAGCATCAGAATGGTTTCCAGCACAAAGCATTGCTGATAGGTGTAGTAGCGGTAGCCGTTCCCCTTCACCACTGCCGGGGTGAACAGACCAATCTGGTCGTACCACATAAGGGTTTTCTTGTTGATGCGGTGCAGGGCTGCAAACTGCCCGATGGTAAACAGCCGATTGTTTTGGGACATTTTTTATTTTCCCCCTTGACTATACAGTTACTGTATAGTTTACCATGGAGATTAGAAAAACACAACAGGAGGAAAATTCTTATGTCCGACAATCGGCTGGATCAGGATTTCCGGATTCCGGCCCTGCTGAAATTCACCGCTCCCACCGCCGTTATGATGGTGTTTATGGCCCTGTATCAGATGGTGGACGGTGCCTTCGTGGCCCAGTTCGTGGGAGAAAATGCCCTGTCAGCCCTTAATATCGTGTATCCTGTTCCCAGCATCATGTTTGCCTTTTCCATCATGCTGTCCACCGGCAGCAGCGCCATCATTGCAAGAAACATGGGAGAAGGGAATATGCACCTGGCCCGGGAGAACTTCTCCTTCTCCGTGGCGGTAGGTCTGGCCCTGGGCGTTGCCTTTGCCTTGCTGGGTTCCCTTTTTATGGAGCCGCTGCTTCATTTGCTGGGAGCGACCCCGCTTTTGTACCCATATTGCCGGGGTTACCTTTTTGTTCTGGTGCTGGCCTCGCCTCTGGCGGTATTTCAGGTGCTGTTTCAGAACTACTTTGTTACAGCGGGAAAGCCCCAGCTGGGACTGGTGGTGACAGTCCTGGGGGGCCTGTCCAATATCCTTTTGGACTATGTGTTTATTGTGGTTTTCCATATGGGAGTGTCCGGCGCAGCCCTGGCTACCGCCATTGGCTATGCCATTCCCGGACTGTTCGGCCTTATATACTTCCTGGTGAACCGGAAGGGAACCTTGTACTTTGTGAAGCCTGTTTTCCGGGGACGGGTGCTGCTCCACAGCTGTACCAACGGGGCTTCGGAAATGGTGAGCAATCTGGCTCTGGCCATCACCACCTTCCTGTTCAACACTCTGATGCTCCGCTATGCCGGGGAGTCGGGGGTGGCGGCCATTACCATCGTGCTGTATGCCCAGTTTCTGATGACCTCCGTGTTTTTCGGCTTTTCCACCGGCGTTGCTCCCGTGGTGAGCTTCCAGTACGGCAGTGCCAATACGGTACAGTTGAAAAAGGTGTTTCGCAACAGCCTTATGATTATCGGTGTCATATCGGTGGCGGTGTTTGGTCTGTCCCAGCTGTGCTCCGGCCCGGTAATCCGGGTGTTCGTAACTCCGGACAGCCCGGTCTATGCCATCACCAGCCACGGCTTTGCCCTGTTTTCCATCAGCTTTCTGTTTACAGGCATCAATATCTTCGCTTCGGCCCTCTTTACCGCCTTTTCCAACGGCGTGGTGTCGGCGATTCTGTCCTTCCTGCGCACCTTTGTATTTTTGATTCTGAGCCTCTTGCTTCTTCCCTGGCTTTGGGAGCAGGACGGCATCTGGCTGGCGGTTCCGGTGGCGGAAATCCTGGCCCTGTGCATATCCCTTTTCTACCTGGTAAAACTGAAAAAGGTCTACCACTACTAAGGAATCTCTGAACAAATCGTCTGCGGCTGGAAAGCTTATCTTTTTCGCCAGCCATGCAGAATGAAAAACAGGAAATACATACAGTATTCCCCTGTTTTCCATTCTTTTGTCTGACAAAAAATCTCTCGCTGCCAGCTCTTGCCTATTTATTCAGAGCTTCCCTAAAAATCGCCCCCGGTGCAATTCATTTTTGCACCGGGGGCAGTCTTTACTTTTTCCAGGCAAGAACCGCTTCAATGCCCCGAATCAGCCCGTCGATTTCCTCCCGGGTGGTCTCCCGGCTGAGGGAAACCCGGACGGAGCTGTCGATAACTTCCGGGGGCAGATGCATAGCGGAGAGCACATGGCTCCGGTGCCCCTTGGCACAGGCAGAGCCTGCGCTGACGCAAATCCCCGACTCCTGCAAAATGTTGATGGTGTTCTGGGTAGGCACACCGGGGATGGAGATACTGAGGATGTGGGGCGCCTGATGGGAGCCGTTGATGACCACCCCATCCAGGGCAGAGAGCTTTCCAATGAGGGTGTGAAGCAGGGCCTTTTCCTGCTGGGTATCCACCGGGAAGGTGCTGCCCACAGCTGCAGCTGCTGCGGCAAAGCCGGCAATGGCAGGGGTCGCCTCCGTGCCGCTGCGGTATCCGTTTTCCTGCCCGCCGCCCAGCATAATGGGGGGGAAGGACTTAAGCCGGGGGCTTATATACAGGGCGCCTGCCCCCTTGGGGCCGTGAATCTTGTGGGAGGAGATGCTGATTAAGTCTGCCCCCAAAGTCTTGGCCTGGAAGGGGATTTTCAGGAATCCCTGCACTGCATCGGTGTGGAAATAGGCCTCGGGGCAGAGCTTGTGGGTGAGCTTTGCCGTCTGGCTGATGGGCATGACGGCGCCGGTTTCGTTGTTTACCATCATGATGGAAACCAGAATGGTGTCCCGGCGGAGGGCTTGCCGCAGGGACTCCAGGGAGATGTTCCCTTCCTTGTCCGGCTGCAAATAGGTGACCTGGAAGCCCTGGGCCTCCAGCTGCTTCATGCAGTTGAGAATGGCATGGTGCTCCACGGCGGTGGTGACGATGTGCCGTCCCCGCTTGCCCATGCGCTTGATGGTGCCGAAAATGGCCCAGTTGTCCGCTTCCGTACCGCCGGAGGTAAAAAATACCCGGTCCGGCTCAGCCCCCAGAGCAGAGGCGACCTTCGCCCTGCAAGCCCGGAGCTGTCCGGCTGCCTCAATGCCAAAGGTATACAGGGCACTGGGATTTCCCCAGCCGGAGGTAAGGGCCTGGGTAACGGCCTCCACTGCCTCCCGGCAGGGCTTCGTTGTGGCGGAGTTGTCAAAATAAATCATGGTTTCTCACTTTCCAACGCAAAAACGCTCAAAAATTCTGGCGGTGATGTCCTCCCGGACGGTGGCGCCGGTGACCTCACCCATGGCCTCCATGGCCGCTTCAATGTCCGTCAGCACTGCATCCGGGGTCTGCCCCAGCTGCATGGCCTGCAATACCCGCAGCATGGCTTCGTAGCTGCGGGCGATGGCGTCAAACTGCCGGGGGTTGGTGAGGATGGAGCCGTCACAGGGGGTGTCCCCGGCGAACATCTCATCCACTACCTGCCGCAGCTGGTCAAGACCCTCTCCGGTTTTGGTGCTGATGGGAATAATGGTGGTAAAGGGCAAATCGCTGGGAACCACCACCGCTCCCAGATCGGACTTGTTGATCAGGGCAATGGTGTTTTCTTTGGAGAGGCAGGCCTCTATGACCTCCTGATCCTCCTGAGTCAGAGGCTGGGAGCCGTCGCAAAGGTACAGCACCAGATCTGCGTTTTCCGCTGCCTTCCGGGAACGCTCCACACCCATGGCCTCGATGGCGTCCCGGGTTTCCCGGATGCCGGCGGTGTCAATGAGCCGCAGCCGGGTGCTGCCCAGAAGGACGGTTTCCTCCACGGTGTCCCGGGTGGTGCCGGCAATGTCCGTGACGATGACCCGGTCGTACCCTGCCAGGGTGTTCAGCAGGCTGGACTTGCCCACATTGGGCTTTCCCACAATGGCGGCAGCCACGCCCTGCCGAAGAATCCGCCCCTGTCCGTAGGTCTGCAAAAGGGCATACAGGGCCTTGGCGTTGCTGCGGAGCATGGCGGCGTACTGCTTCAAATCAAAATCGTCAATATCCTCGTCTGGATAGTCCAATACCGCATGAAAATGGCTGCACAAATCCGTCAGCTGGTCATAAATGGGAGCCAGCTTCTTTTGCAGGGCACCCCCTACCTGTCCGGCGGCGTTGGCGGCGGCATCGGCGGTCTCCGCCTCAATCAAATCGATGACCGCCTCCGCCTGGGTCAGAGCCAGCTGACCGTTGAGGAATGCCCGCTTGGTAAATTCCCCCCGCTGGGCAGGTCGGGCTCCGGCGGCAAACAACGCCTCCAGTCCGGCGGAGAGCACCGCCGGGGAACCGTGACATTGCAGCTCCACCGTGTCCTCTCCCGTGTAGCTGTGGGGGGCTCTGGCACAGACCGCCATGCACTGGTCGATGATGCGCCCTTCCTTATCCCGGAGCGTACCGAGAATCAGCTTCCGGTTGGCAGCCTGGGAAAGGGGCTGCCCGGACTGAGGTGTGAACACCTTTTCCGCAACGGCAATGCATCCGTCTCCCGAGAGCCGGAGAATGCCGATGGCACTGACCTGCCGACCGGTGGATATGGCGGCGATGACATGGGACATGGAAATCCCTCCTTGGGTAAATGAATTATCTCTAATACTTCATTATATCACTTACCCCGACTTTTTGCAACAAAGAACCGGGAAGTCAGGGGATATTCCCGGGAAAACCGGGACAAACTACCTTTGAGGTGAGCTTATGGAACAGCCCAATCCCAGACCCAATCCCATGTATCCCGGGGAACTGACCCATGAAAACATTGCGGCCCTTTTTCAGGGAGCGGCGGACTTTGTGACCCGGGAGTTGTATTGCGCCGGTTTTGTCCTCCATACCTATGCCATTGACGGCCTGACCTCCGGCGGCTCGGCGTCGGAGTATGTTTTCAAGCCCATTGCGGAGCGGCTGCAAGGGGATACCATGGGAGCGCTTTACGACAATGCCCTTCATGGCCTGGTGTATAACTCCGTGGCGAAGCCCTGCAAGGATTTGCAGGATGCGGTGTTTTTCCTGGTGAACGGCTTTTGTGTGGTGCTGTTTGAAGGGGTGGGAGCCATTGCCTATGAGGTGAAAACCCCGGAAAAGCGGAGTATCTCCCCTCCGGAGGTGGAGAACACCGTCAAAGGCCCCAAGGATGCCTTTGTGGAAACCTTCCGCTCCAATACCTCCCTGATTCGCCGGCACCTGCGTACCCCCAAGCTGCGGATTTACGAAACCAAGGTGGGGCGGCAGAGCCTGACCAATGTGGCGGTGGTCTGGGTGGAGGGGATTACCAATGGGGAGCTGGTGGAACGGATGAAAAACCGCCTGTCCCAGATTGATATTGACGGCTTCTTAAGCCCCGGCGCCGTGGAGGAGTATGTCACCGGCTCCCGAAAGACCGCCTTTCCTCTGCTTCAGACCACCGAGCGGACAGACCGTTTCTGCCGGGGAATCCTGGACGGCCGGGTGGGGCTTTTGGTGGACGGCCTGCCCATGGGCTACCTGGCTCCTACCACCCTGGGAGACCTGATGGACAGCCCGGAAGACGAGAGCAAGGATTATGTAAACGCCTCCTGCATCCGGATACTGCGCTACTGTGCTTTGTTTCTCAGCCTGGTGCTGCCGGGCATCTATGTGGCCATGGCAACCTTTCACCAGCAGATGCTGCCCCTGCCTCTACTTCGCTCCATCATTGAGAGCAAAGCCCAGGTGCCTTTTTCCACAGCGGTGGAGGTTCTGGGGCTGCTCATCGCCTTTGAACTGCTCCAGGAATCGGGGGTGCACCTGCCTCAGTCGGTGGGACATTCCGTGTCCATCATCGGCGGCATCGTGGTGGGTACGGCGGCGGTGGAGGCGGGGGTAATCTCCCCTCTGGCACTAATTGCGGTGAGCATTGCGGGCGTGTGCGGCTATGTCCAGCCCAGCCGGGATTTTGCAGAGGCCATCCGGGTGTGGCGGTTTTTGCTGACGGTGCTGGGAGCCATGGCGGGACTTTTCGGTGTGACGGTGGGGCTCATTACCCTGTTCATTCACCTGGCGGGGCTTACCTGCCTGGAAGTACCCTACCTGTCCCCTTTTTCCCGGGGAAAGGGGATTCACCTGCTGCGCCGGCGGCTGAAAACGGAAAAATTCCGCAATGAAGAATTGCACCCGGAGAACAGGAGAAAGCAGCAATGAAGTATTGGGCGTGGTATATTGGTGCGGTGGTGCTGGTGGCGGCCTTGGGCTGGATGCCCTTTTTGGGCACGGACGTAGCAAGGCTCCGGCCGGTGGAGCTGATTTCCGTATCCCGGGAGGAAGCCCAGGTGCTGGTGGAAACGGACACCGGGGACTCCGGCCGGGGCCGGACCCTGGAATTGGCCCTGGAGGATTTGCATGACAGCACCCCCGGAGAGATTTTCCTGGAAACGGCAGAGTACCTGCTCATCACCCCGGAGGCCCGGAGCCTTCTGCCGGAGTTGACCAAGACTTTACGCCCCTCCTGTAAGATTTGCCTGGCAGAAGGCCCGGTGGATCTGGAAAAAGCGGCGGCATACCTGAGTGTCCACGAGCCGGAGCTGACCTTGCAGGATTACAGAACCGGGGAGAAGGACATTCCCATACTCATCATGGAAGGAGCGCGAGGTCAGCTTGTTCCGTAATCGTATATCTGCAAGACAGAAAAACATTTTTCTCATAGGGGCGCTGTCTGCCCCTCTTTCCACCCTGGCAGGCATGGACGGGTGGATCCAAACCCTGTTGGCTGTCCTGATTGTGGGCGTGCTTGCCTTTTTTGCCTGCCGGTTTCAGGAGAAGCTGGAAAACCCGGGGAAGTGGTACCGGATTGCCCAAATCCTCTGGCTGGTGTTCCTTCTGGGACAGCTGGGAAAATGGCCGGCTCACACCTGGCCTGGCGGCACAGATTTTCCGGTGGTACCCCTGACCCTCCTGGCTCTGGGCGTCTTTGCCAGCCTGGACGGGGGATCCTATGCTGCCTGGTGCGCAACTGCCCTTTTTTGGTTGCTCCTTATATTATATAGTGTGATTCTTTTCTCCGGCCTTTCGGAATGGAAGCTGAAAAATTTCACTCCTGAATCCGGAATGGTCTCCTGGGAGCTGCTGCTGGTGCTGCTCCTTCCGGCGGTGGTAGGAATGCTGCCAGGGGAGAGGGCAGGCTTCCGGGGAATTGCCGGAGTAGCGCTGACAGCGGTGCTTCTTGGCCTTTGGACCATCGGCACCCTGACAAGGGGAGTAGCGGAGCAGGTGTCCTGGCCTCTGTACGAATCCGTCAAGGGCATGAACCTCTTTGGGGTGGCGGAGCGGTATGAGGCCTTTGTGTCTGTAACGGCAACTATGGGCTACTTTGTATTATTCAGCCTGCTGTTCTCCGGGATTGGCACCCAGGCAGAGGAAATACCCGGTCTGGGGGGTAAAAAAACCGTCGGAGCAGCCGGTGTCATTTCTGCCGCTTTGATGCTGTATGTACCCCATTTACCGGGAGAATGCCTGTTTTTTGGAGGAATTATGTTCTGGCTTGTCCTCCCGGCTTTCGAGTCGTTCATAAAAAAGTCGAAAAAAAGAAAAAAACTGTAAAAAAGTGCTTGACAAAGTGAGGGCGGGGTGGTATTATATGCAAGCTGCTTCCG
>OERS01000240.1_pt1 | contig 10984 bp, 8 predicted proteins | sample 1540071 | NCBI WGS metagenome assembly OERS01 (sample SAMEA3891878, study PRJEB23780) | metagenome | biome: terrestrial biome; feature: animal house; material: Caecal content | place: Italy | collected 2015-05-05 | reverse complement strand
GTGCGAGCTGATCCTGCGGATGCAGGCCGACGGCCTGGCCAAGCGGATCGAGCACACCCACGCCCAAACGGCGGTGATCGGCATTTCGGGCGGGCTGGACAGCTGCCTGGCCCTGCTGGTGTCGGCCCGGGCCATGCGCCAGCTGGGCCGCCCGGCCTCCGACGTGCTGGCCGTGACCATGCCCTGCTTCGGCACCACCCGGCGGACCCGCAGCAACGCCGAGATCCTCTGCCAGGAGCTGGGGGTGTCCTTCCGGGAGGTGAACATCACCGCCACCGTCCGCAGCCACTTTGCGGACATCGGCCACGACGGCCAGACCCCCGACGTCACCTTTGAGAACAGCCAGGCCCGGGTGCGCACCCTGGAGCTGATGGACATCGCCAACCTGAACGGCGGCTTTGTGGTGGGCACCGGCGATCTGTCCGAGCTGGCCCTGGGCTGGGCCACCTACAACGGCGACCATATGAGCATGTACGGCGTCAACGCCGGGGTGCCCAAGACCCTGGTCCGCCATCTGGTGCGGTACGAGGCCGACACCGCCTCCAGCGAAGCCTTGCGCCGGGTGCTGCTGGACATTTTGGACACCCCCGTCTCGCCGGAGCTGCTGCCCGCTAAGGACGGCGAGATCGCCCAGCGCACCGAGGAGCTGGTGGGCCCCTACGAGCTGCACGACTTTTACCTGTATTATGTGCTGCGGTTCGGCTTCGGCCCCCGCAAGATCTTCCGGCTGGCCCGGGCCGCCTTTGCCGGCAGCCCCGCCTACACCGACGAGGTGCTGGCCCGGTGGCTGCGCAGCTTCTACCGGCGGTTCTTTGCCCAGCAGTTCAAGCGCAGCTGCCTGCCCGACGGCCCCAAGGTGGGCAGCGTGACCCTCTCGCCGCGGGGGGACTGGCGGATGCCCAGCGACGCCTCGGCCGCCGCCTGGCTGGCGGAGCTGGACACCCTGCCGATCCAGTGAGGGCCCCATGCGTCACAAAAAACTGTTTGCCAACCTCCTGTTTGCGGCGGTGATCCTGCTGGCGGCGGGGGCGCTGTTCCTCCTGCGGGGGGCCGGAAGGGACCGGGACGCCCCCCTCCAGGCCCGGCTGATCTACGGCGACGGGAACGCCTCTCTGGACCTGCCCCTGGACGCCGACGGGGTCTACGATGTGGACACCGGCTATCTGACCGTCCACGTGGAGATCCGGGACGGGGCGGCCCGCTTCATCGACTCGCCCTGCCCCGACCACGTCTGCGAGGGGTACGGCTGGCTGACCCTGGAGGACCAGACCGCCACCTGCCTGCCCGCCCGGGCGGTGCTGACCATCGTGCCGGCGGCGTAACAAAGGAGTTATCCCATGGATTTTGAGTTTGAGCCGGAAGAGAAAAAGACGCCTTCCGGCAGGGGAGGTCCGCGCCATCCCCACAAGATACGGCGCAGCGACGACATCCCCGACAACGAGCCGGTGCCGGTGGACAGCGCGGACTTTTTCCAGCCTGTCCACCAGGACCCGCCCGCGCCCCCTGCCCGGCCCGCCCCTGCGGCGGCCGGCCCATCCTTACCTGCCCGAGGCTTTTCTATGCTGATCCTGCTTTTACAGGCGGCGCTCAGCGCCGCGGCTCTCTTCCAGCTGTACCGCACCCGGATGCTGCCGGTCTACTACCTGGCCATCCTGGGGGCGCTGCTGGTGCTGCTCTGGCTGCTGGTGTTCAAGTGCCAGCGGTATAAGGTGCGGGGCGTGCTGGCCCGCCTGTTCTCCCTACTGCTCAGCGCCGGGATGGCGGTGGGCTGCGTCTGGGCCCAGCAGGGCCTGGCTGCCCTGGACAAGGTCACCCTGGGCGAGGAGGAGACCGATTACGAGGCCATGGCCATCACCACCGAGCCCTTTGTGATCTACCTCAGCGGGGTGGACAACCGGGGCGAGCTGACCGAGGACGCCCGCAGCGACGTGAACATCCTGGCGGTGGTCAACCCGGTGACCAAGCGGGTGGCCCTGGTCAACACCCCCCGCGACTACTATGTGGACCTGGCCGGCACCGACAGCAAGGACAAGCTGACCCACGCCGGCCTGTACGGGGTGGAGACGTCGATGGAGACCCTGGGCAGCCTGTACGGCATCCCGGTGGACGAATACGTCCGCATCAACTTTGCCGGCTTCATCGACGTGGTGGACGCCCTGGACGGCATCGACGTCTATTCGGACTACGCCTTCACCTCGGTGGGCAGCCCCGGCTATTACGACCCCACCGATTTTGTGGAAGGGTGGAACCACCTGGACGGCAAGGCGGCGCTGGCCTTTGCCCGCGAGCGCCACGCCTTTGCCACCGGCGACATCCAGCGGGGCATCAACCAGATGAAGGTGATCGACGCCATGCTGGAAAAGATCAAGAGCCCGGCCCTGCTGACCAACTACAGCCGCCTGCTGGCCGCCGTGGCCGACAACTTTGTCACCAGCTTCAGCTCGGGGCAGATCGCGGCGCTGGTGCGGATGCAGCTGTCCGACTTTGCCGCCTGGGACATCCAGAACTACAGCGTGACGGGGTCCAGCTCTTCCAGTACCCACTGCTACTCCGCCCAGGGGCAGAAGCTCTACGTCATGCTCCCCGACGAGGCGTCGGTGGACGGCGCCAGGGCCCTGATCCAGTCGGTGCTCAGCGGGGAGGAGGCCCCCGCCGCCTCCAGCGAAGCCGCCTCCGGCGAGGCTGCTTCGGACGCGGCCGCCTGAACCGGCCTGCGCCAACGCGAAGCCGTGCTCCCTGGCACGGCTTCTTTTTTGTGCGATTTGCCGGTTTTGCGATGCCAAACTTGTTGCATATTATAGAATTGACAGACTTGTCCCGCTGGCATAAACTATAATTAGATTCGTCTGCAAGGGGTGGGTCTGCCCGTCCCGTTGGCAATGAAGCAAATGAGAGCAAAGGTAAGGTGTTCACAATGTATCTGGATGAATACAAGCGCTGGATGGCGGCCGACCTGGAGGACGCCGATCTCAAGCCCGAGCTGGCAAAGATCGAGGGGAACGATGCAGAGATCAAGGACCGCTTTGCTGTTGCACTGAAGTTCGGCACCGCCGGCCTGCGCGGCGTGCTGGGCGCCGGCACCAACCGCATGAATATCTACGTCGTCCGTCAGGCCACCCAGGGCCTGGCCAACTGGGTCAAGACCCAGGGCGGCACCCAGACCGTCGCCATCAGCTACGACAGCCGCATCAAGAGCGACGTCTTTGCCAAGACGGCCGCCGGCGTGCTGGCTGCCAACGGCATCAAGGTCCGCATTTACGACGCCCTGATGCCGGTGCCGGCCCTGAGCTTTGCCACCCGATACTACAACTGCAACGCGGGCATCATGGTCACCGCGTCCCACAACCCCGCCAAGTACAACGGCTACAAGGCATACGGCCCCGACGGCTGCCAGATGACCGATGACGCCGCCGCCATCGTCTACGACGAGATCCAGAAGACCGACGTGCTCACCGGCGCAAAGTACATCTCCTTTGCCGAGGGCGTGGAGCAGGGCCTGATCCGCTTTGTGGGCGACGACTGCAAGAACGCCCTGTACCAGGCCATCGAGGCCCGCCAGGTCCGGCCCGGCCTGTGCAAGACCGCCGGCCTCAAGCTGGTGTACAGCCCCCTGAACGGCTCCGGCCTGGTGCCCGTCACCCATGTGCTGAACGATATGGGCATCACCGACATCACCATCGTGCCCGAGCAGGAGTATCCCAACGGCTACTTCACCACCTGCTCCTACCCCAACCCCGAGATCTTCGAGGCCCTCAAGCTGGGCCTGGAGCTGGCCGAAAAGTCCGGTGCCGACCTGATGCTGGCCACCGACCCCGACGCCGACCGTGTGGGCATCGCCATGAAGTGCCCCGACGGCAGCTATGAGCTGGTCACCGGCAACGAGATGGGCGCGCTGCTGCTGGACTACATCTGCGCCGGCCGCATCGAAAAGGGCACCATGCCCAAGGACCCGGTGGCGGTCAAGTCCATCGTGTCCACCCCGCTGGCCGACGCCATCGCCGCCCACTACGGCGTGGAGATGCGCAGCGTGCTGACCGGCTTCAAGTGGATCGGCGACCAGATCGCCGGCCTGGAGGCCGCCGGTGAAGTGGACCGCTTCATCTTTGGCTTTGAGGAGAGCTACGGCTATCTGGCCGGGCCCTATGTCCGGGACAAGGACGCCGTCATCGGCTCCATGCTGATCTGCGAGATGGCCGCTTACTACCGCAGCATCGGCTCCTCCATCAAGCAGCGCCTGGAAGAGATCTACCAGCAGTACGGCCGCTACCTGAACAAGGTGGACAGCTTCGAGTTCCCCGGCCTGACCGGCATGGACAAGATGGCCGGCATCATGAAGAACCTGCGCGAGAACCCGCCCGCAGAGTTCGCCGGCCACAAGGTGGTCAAGGTCACCGATTATGAGAAACCCGAAGAGACCGGCTTGCCCGCAGCCAACGTCCTGATCTACGCCCTGGAAGGTGGTGCCACCGTGGTGGTCCGTCCCTCCGGCACCGAACCCAAGATCAAGACCTACTTCACCACCCTCGGCAAGGACCTGGCCGAGGCGCAGGCCCAGAAGGACGCCCTGGCCGCGGCCCTCAAGCCGATGCTCGCGTAAACCGGAGGCCAGACGGCAGCCTGCCGGCATCCACGCATCAAACAAAAGGAAACAGCGCACGGACTTTGCAGCCCGTGCGCTGTTTTTATGCTGCCGGCTGGGCGGGACTTTTTATGTCTGGGACTGCTGGCTCTGGGCCATCAGGGCGGCCAGCTCTTCGGCCGATTCGGTCATCCCCCGGCGGATCCACTCGCTGACGGCTCCGTAGATGCCGTAGGCGATGAAAGCCTTGGCATAGGCCGTGGCGTTGGCATCCTCCGGGACCGGGCCGCAGATCTTGAGGATGGTGCCCAGCAGGATGCGGCTGTCGTTCCGGTAGACCAGGGTATAAAAATCCCGGTTCTCTTTATAAAACATCAGCAGGCTGACCATCAGGTTGTCGGGCTCCCGGCCTTCGGTCAGGGCCCGGGCCTTGGCGGTGTCGTAGTCCCGCTGCCAGCGGCGGAGCAGCGCCTCGTCCTGGCGCTGGAGCACCGCCTCCTTGCTGTCAAAGTTGCGGTAGAAAGAGGCCCGCCCCACCCCGGCGGCGGCGCACAGCTCGCTGATGGACACCTCCCCGATGGGCTTGGCCCGCAAAAGGCCGGTGAGGGCGCGGGTGATCTGTTCGATGACGTAGCTGTTGCGGGCTTCGTTGCTCATGGGGGAGGGGGCGGGTCGTTTCATGGGCGTTTCTCCTCGGCTGTGCGGCGGGCTGATACAGCAGCCCCGGCGTGACAAGTGTATGTGCGGTTTGGGATTAGGATACACGGTCCCGCCGGTCTTGTCAAGAGCGGCGCCGCATGGCGCGGGAGCGCACCCGGTTTTTATTGTGCTGTTCTGGTGAAACGGTTGCAGTTTACAAAGGGATGCGTTATAATAATAACTGGGTTTTTATAAGATATACCGGGGCTTTGCGTATGCGGGCAGATAAGGATAAGAAGATGAAACAGACAGCTTCCGCCGTCGTGCTGGCGGCAGGTTCTTCCAGCCGGATGGGCTTTGACAAACTAGGGTTCGACCTGGGGGGCGAGACGGTCCTGGGCCGCAGCCTCCGGGCGTTCGACGCCTGCCCGCGGATCGGAGAGATCGTCCTGGTCACGGGCCGGGACACGGCCCTGGCCGGGCGGGAGGCCGCCCGCTGCCACAAACCGGTCCGCCTGGTGCAGGGCGGGGACACCCGGGCCGAGAGCGCCCGCCGGGGGGTGGAGGCAGCCGGCGGGGAGCTGGTAGCCATCCACGACGCCGCCCGGCCCTTTGTCAGCCAGGCCGTGATCGAGGCGGCTTTGCAGGGCGCGGCCCAGTGGGGCGCGGCGGCCCCTGCCGTCCCCCTCAAGGACACCGTCAAGCGGGGCACGCCGGGGGATGGCCGCACCGTGCCGGCGTCCTGCCTGGTCGATGTGACCCCCGACCGCTCCAGCCTCTACGCGGTCCAGACCCCCCAGTGCTTTGACCGGGACACCTATCTGCGGGTCAGCGGGCAGCTGGACCCGGAGAGGGCCCGCATGGTCACCGACGACGCCAGCCTGTTCGAGCTGGCGGGGCTGCCGGTCCGCTTGACCGCCGGGGACTACGCCAACTATAAGATCACCACCCGGGAGGACCTGCCCGGGGGCGGGATACAGCAAGGAGAAAACGCGATGCGCATTGGACATGGTTACGACGTCCACCGCCTGGTGGAGGGCCGCCCCCTCATCCTGGGCGGGGTGAACGTCCCCTTTGAAAAGGGGCTGCTGGGCCATTCGGACGCCGACGTGCTGGCCCACGCCGTGATGGATGCGGTGCTGGGCGCGGCGGCTCTGGGGGACATCGGGCAGCATTTCCCCGACAGCGACCCCGCCTACGCCGGGGCCGACAGTCTGGCGCTGGCCCGCCATGTGGCCGGGCTCCTGCGCCAGGCCGGCTGGCGGGTGGGCAACATCGACGCCACCATCCTCTGCCAGCGGCCCAAGCTGGCCCCCCATATCCCCGCCATGCGCCGCAACCTGGCCGAAGCCTTTGGCCTGCCGGCGGATGGGGTGAGCGTGAAGGCCACCACCGAGGAACACCTCGGGTTTACCGGGGAGGGGCTGGGCATCGCGGCCCACGCCGTGGCCCTGATCCAGCCTCTGTGACAGGAGTGAACAGCAATGAACTGGAGTTCCATCATCGCCAATTTCCAAACCTTTAACCTGGCGGACCTGCTGGACGTGCTGGTGGTGACCTTTGTGATCTACCAGATCCTGGGCATCGTCAGCCGGACCCGCGCGGGCCAGCTGGCCCGGGGCGCGCTGGTGGTGGCCCTGATCTATGTGATCGCCACCACCTCCAACATGCGCACCGTGACCTGGATCATGGACTCGCTGCTGCAAGTGGGCCTGCTGACCCTGGTCGTGGTGTTCCAGCCCGAGATCCGCCGCGCCCTGGAGCGGATGGGCCAGACCGACCAGTGGTTCCTCAAGTTTTTCCGGGTCCGCCATGTGGACCCCGCCACCCGGGGCAGCTGGCGCAGCGCCATCATCGCCATCTGCGACGCGGCCGAGCGCTTTTCCGAGACCAAGACCGGCGCCCTGATCGTCCTGGAGCGCCGCACCGACCTGTCCGAGATCGAGCGGACCGGCACCCCGGTGGACTGCGAGGTCAACCCGGAGGTGCTGGGCACCATCTTCTACGAGGGCACCCCCCTCCACGACGGCGCGGCCATCATCGAGGACGGCCGCATCAAGGCGGCGGGCTGCGTGCTGCCTCTGTCCAACAACCTGGACCTGGGCAAGGATATGGGCACCCGGCACCGGGCGTGCCTGGGCATCGCCGAAAATTCGGATGCCATCGCCATCGTGGTCAGCGAGGAGACGGGCATCATCTCCATGGCCAAAAACGGCGTCCTGATCCGGCACTTTGACCGCCAGACCCTGTACACCCGCCTGGTGGACGAGATGATCCCCAAAGAGGCGGCGGCCGAAAAAGGCCGCGGCTTCGACACCATCAAGGGGCAGGTGCTGTCCCTGATGGACTGGAGGAAGAAGGAGGGGGAAGAAAAATGAGCCCCGTAAAAAAGCCCGTCCGTCCCGAGGGCGGCCAGAACCGTTCGCCCCTTGAGGACCGGCGCGTCCGCCTGGCCCTGGCCGTGCTGCTGGCGGTGTTTCTGTGGGTGGCTGTGACCACGGTGGTCCAGCCCGGCACCAACATCACCCTGAACAACGTCCCGGTGGACTATACCTACGAGTCCAGCGTGTACACCTCCCGGGGCCTGAGCATCGTGGAGGCCCCCGAGCGCACCGTCAGCCTGGTCGTCTCAGGGGACGGCTACACCATCGGCCAGCTGGGGGTGGAGGATTTCGTGGTCTATCCCGACTGCTCCTCGGTGCGCTCCAGCGGCACCAAGACGCTGCAGCTGCGGGTCCGCTGCATCAACAGCGCCGTGGCGGGCAACATCTCGGTGTCCATCGCCGACCCCAACAGCACGGTGGACATCGTCTTTGACGTGGTGGAGGAAAAGACCATCCCCATCCAGGTCAACACCCGTTACCTGACCATCGAGGAGGGGTACATCCTTTACAGCACCGCCGCTTCCAGCGAGACGGTGACCCTGACCGGGCCTTCCAGCGAGCTGGCCGGGGTGGCCTCCTGCACCGCCGAGGTGAGCTACAGCGACCCCCTCAGCGACAGCGTGACGGTGGAGACGGCCCTCCGCTTCTACAGCGAGACCGGGCAGGAGGTCTCCTTCCAGTACGTCACCCTGGACCACAGCTCGGTGGATGTGACCCTGACCGTTTACAAAACGGCGGAACTGCCGGTCAATGTACGGTTTGTAAATACGCCCCCCAACTTTGACAATTCGGTGCTGATCTACTCCCTCAGCCAGACCGCCCTGCGGGTGGCCGGGTCTGCCAGCACGGTGGATAACCTCACCGAGCTGGCGGTGGGCACCATCGACCTGTCCACCTTTGCGCTGGACAAAGTCTACGAGATGCCCATCACCCTGCCCTCCGGCATCGTCTCGCTGGACAACGTGGACACCGTCACCGTCAGCTTCAACTGCAGCGCGATGGCCACCAAGACCCTGAATATCCCCGCGGAGAACGTGGAGGTCATCAACCTGCCCTCCACCTACCAGCTGACGGTGGAGAGCGACCGGCTGATGAACGTCACCCTCTGCGGCCCGGCGGCCGTGCTGGAGGGCCTGACCGCCGACCAGGTGGTGGCCCGCATCGACGCCGACGACTTTGCGGTGGCCCTGGGGCAGCAGAACATCGCCTGCAGCATCTACGTCCCGGCGGACGGCCGGGTGTTTGCCCTGGGCAGCTACACCATCCAGTGTGAGATCTCCAGCGAATGACAATACCAACAGAAACGGAATAGTGAACGAACCCATGATCCTGGTCAGAGATATCCGCCTGCCCCTCTCCCAAGGGGAGGAGCAGGCGAAAGCCCGGGCGCTGTCCATTTTGCGCCTGCCCGAGCACAAGGTGCGGCAGATGGGGGTGTCCCGCCTTTCGGTGGACGCCCGCCACGGCCGGCCCAAGCTCGTCTATACCATCGCAGTAACGCTCAAAGATGAGGGTGAGGAACCTGCCTACGCAGGGGCCTCGCCCTGCGTTGCTTTCCGTCAGGAGACGCCGTTCTGCCTGACGCCCGGCCCCGAGCGGCTGCGCAGCCGCCCGGTGGTCTGCGGGCTGGGGCCGGCGGGCCTGTTTGCGGCCCTGGCCCTGGCGCAGCAGGGCTTTGCTCCCCTCGTGCTGGAGCGGGGCCCCGCCCTGGAAGAGCGGGTCCGGGCGGTGGAGCATTTTTCCGCCACCGGCGAGCTGGACGAGAACGCCAACATCCAGTTTGGCGAAGGGGGCGCGGGCACCTTCTCGGACGGCAAGCTCACCACCCGCATCGGCGACCCCCTGTGCGGCTATGTGACCCAGGTGTTCCTGGCCCACGGGGCCCCCGCCGAGATCGCCTGGCAGCAAAAGCCCCATGTGGGCACCGACCTGCTGCGGGGGGTCATCGCCTCCATCCGCCGGGAGATCGAGGCCCTGGGGGGCGAGGTGCGGTTCCGCACCGCCCTCACCGGCCTGCATGTGCGGGACGGCGTCCTGACCGGCATTTCCACCACCGCCGGGGACATCCCCTGCCAGACCCTGGTGCTGGCGGTGGGCCATTCGGCGCGGGACACCTTCGAGGCCCTGATGGACGGGGGGCTGGCCTTCAGCTGCAAGCCCTTCAGCGTAGGGTTCCGGGCCGAGCACCTGCAAAGCGAGATCGAAAAGAGCCTTTACCACGAGGCCGCCGGCCACCCGGCCCTGCCCCGGGGGGAATATCAGCTTTCCCATCATGTAAATGGGCGCGGTGTTTATACGTTTTGTATGTGCCCCGGCGGCCAGGTGGTGGCTGCGGCCAGCGAGACGGGCCGGGTGGTCACCAACGGGATGAGCTTCCACGCCCGGGCGGGCAAAAACGCCAACGCCGCCCTGCTCGTCTCCGTCTCGCCCGAGGATTTCCCCTATCCCGGGCCGCTCGGCGGCGCGCTCTGGCAGAGGGAGATAGAGCGCCGCGCCTTTGAATACGCGGGCGGCTATCTCGCCCCGGCCCAGCTCGTCGCGGACTTCCTCGCCTCCCGGCCCTCGTCCGGGCCCGGGCGCGTGCTGCCCAGCGCAAAGCCCGGCGTATTTTGGGGCGACCTGCGCCGCGTCCTGCCCGCGCCCGTCACGGACGCCATGGCCGAGGCCCTGCCCCTCCTGGGCCGGAAGCTCCGCGGCTTCGACGCGCCCGACGCCGTCCTCACCGGGCCTGAGACCCGCTCCTCCTCGCCCGTGCGCATACCACGGGACGCGGGGCTCTGCGCCGCCGTACGCGGGCTCTACCCCTGCGGCGAGGGCGCTGGCTGGGCCGGGGGCATCACCAGCGCCGCCGTGGACGGCATGAAATGCGCCGAGGCGCTCATCGCCTCTTTCGGGGCATAATATAAAAAACGGAGGTCATCAGCATGAAAATAGCAGTCATAACAGGCGCTTCCTCGGGCATGGGCCTGGAGTTCGCCAAGGCCATAGACGCGGAGGAGACGCTCAACGAGATCTGGCTCATCGCCCGCCGCCGCGAGCGGCTGGAGGAGCTGGCAAAAAAGCTGCGCACGCCCGCGCGCGTCCTGCCCATGGACCTCGGCGACCCGGCCAGCTTTGAGGAGTACAAAAAGCTGCTGGAAGAGGAAAAGCCCCTCATATCCACGCTCTGCAACGTCGCGGGCTTCGGGCGCTTCGCCCTCTTCACCGAGACGCCGCTGGACGTGAACCTCTCCATGATAGACATAAACGACAAGGCCCTCGTCGCCATGACGCAGCTCAGCCTGCCCTATATGAAGCGCGGCAGCCGCGTCATAAACCTCGACTCGCTCTCGGCCTTCCAGCCCGTGCCGTACCAGTGCATCTACGGCTCGACCAAGGCCTT
>OERS01000238.1_pt1 | contig 11007 bp, 10 predicted proteins | sample 1540071 | NCBI WGS metagenome assembly OERS01 (sample SAMEA3891878, study PRJEB23780) | metagenome | biome: terrestrial biome; feature: animal house; material: Caecal content | place: Italy | collected 2015-05-05 | reverse complement strand
CCGCAAGATCGGCCAGCGGATCGTGGCCGGGTTCCCCGGCCCCGCCATGAGCCCGGAGTTCGTGGAGCTGGTGCGCCGCCACAAGGTAGCCAACGTCATCCTGTTCCGCGCCAACGTGGAAGACCGCGCCCAGCTGCGCCGCCTGTGCGGCGAGATACAGGAGCTGGTGCGCCGGGAGACCGGCGCCCCCGCCTTCATCACCATCGACCAGGAGGGCGGCATGGTCACCCGCCTCTCGCCGGACTGCGCCAACGTGCCCGGGGCCATGGCCTTGAGCGCCGGCGGCGGCGAGGAGGACGCCCTGCGGGCCATGCCCCTGGCCGGGGCCCAGGCCCGCCTGATGGAGGTGCGGGGGGTGGGCCCCAAGGTGGCCGACTGCGCCCTGCTGTACGGCCTGGGCCGGTGGGACGCCTACCCGGTGGACGTCTGGATGCGCCGGGCGGGGCAGGCCCTGTTCACCCGGCGGGTCAAGGACCCCGCCGCCTATCTCAACCGCAAAACCGGCGGCTGCGCCGGCATCGCCCAGCAATATATTTTTGCCTGGGCCCGCAGCACAGGTTTGACAGAAAAAATATACAAAAATCCCGCTTGTGATTGATTTTACAAACTATTTAGGTTATACTGAAGAAGCAGGGCCCCGCCCCTCCGACAGCGGCGGGCTGGTTCTTTTGTTGTATACCGAAAATAGATGCTGGAGGTAAAAACAATGCTGGTAAATGCAACTGAAATGCTTCTCAAAGCGCGGGACGGCCACTATGGCGTGCCCCAGTTCAACATCAACAACCTGGAGTGGACCAAGGCCGTCCTGACTGCCTGCGAGCAGACCAAGAGCCCGGTCATCCTGGGTGTGTCCGAGGGCGCCGGCAAGTACATGACCGGCTTCAAGACCGTCGCCGCGATGGTCAAGGCCATGGTGGACTCCATGGGCATCACCGTCCCCGTGGCGCTGCACCTGGACCACGGCACCTACGAGGGCTGCAAGGCCTGCGTGGAGGCCGGCTTCTCCTCCATCATGTTCGACGGCAGCCACTACCCCATCGAGGAGAATGTGGAAAAGACCAAGGAGCTGGTGGCCCTGGCCCATGCCAACGGCATGTCCATCGAGGCCGAGGTGGGCTCCATCGGCGGCGTTGAGGACGGCGTCGTGGGCACCGGCGAGATCGCCGACCCCGCCGAGTGCGCCCGCATCACCGACCTGGGCATCGACTTCCTGGCTGCCGGCATCGGCAACATCCACGGCGTCTACCCCGCCAACTGGAAGGGCCTGGACTTTGAGGCCCTGGACCGCATCCACAAGGCCACCAACAACATCCCCCTGGTGCTGCACGGCGGCACCGGCATCCCCGACGAGATGATCGCCAAGGCCATCAGCCTGGGCGTGTGCAAGATCAACATCAACACCGAGTGCCAGCTGGTCTTTGCCGAGGCCACCCGCAAGTACATCGAGGCCGGCAAGGATCTGCAGGGCAAGGGCTTCGACCCCCGCAAGCTGCTGGCCCCCGGCGCACAGGCCATCATCGACAAGTGCAAGGAGAAGATCGAGCTGTTCGGCTGCGCCGGCAAGGGCTGATCGAACATCCATCCCGCCGTCCGACACGGCGGATTGACCTGAAAAACGCATAAAAAACGGCTCCCGGAGAAGGCCGAAAGGCTTTTTCCGGGGGCCATTTTTTCTGCATTTTCTAAATTACCGGCTTGCTTGGGAGCCCGCGTCGGGCGCGTTGGACGCATCGGCCCAGGTAAAGCAGAGGATCCAATATTGCGGGCCGCCCTGGGTATGTACTTTGTACCCGCCGACATTGAACTTCTCCGGCATTGGGGTGATTAATTCACCAGATTCCCATTGCAAAATTGTTTCCACCGCGAACCGTTCAATGGTGCTATATCCCATCATCTGGTACCCAAGCGCCGCCAGTATGGCTACCGAGCTTCTTTTATCATTGCCCCACTTATCTTTGGCTCCCTGGTTCAGTTCATCCTGAAACATCGTGATCGAGAAGTCCGCCTCTTTGGTTTCTTTTACCTTGTCGGCAAACTCGTTCACAAATTGGTCCACTTCCGTTGAAGAAGCGCAGGTTATTTCGCTTTTTGCCGCTTTCAGCATCCGGTTGACTTCGTTGACATTCAGTTTCCCGTCTGTGCTGTCGAAAATGCTGCCGCTACTGCTACTACCGCTATTCCCACCGCTGTTACCATTGCCGTTATCACTGCTGCTACTGCTGCTATTATTGCCGCCGCTGCTGCTATTGCCGCTGTCACTGCTGCTACTGCTGCTGCCGTCACAGCCGGCCAGCATCATGACCGCCAGCGCCGCCGCCAGAACAGCCGCGATCCATCGTTTTGCGCGCATAGAAAGTCCTCCTTTTGTTCTCTGCTTATACAGGGAATACTTTATAATTTATATATACCCATTTAATCATACCCCCCCAGGGTGTCAAGAGCGTGATATGGCAAAATCGTCATTTTGTTTTCTTTTTTTAAGCGGCTTTGCAGGGGAACCGAGAGAAAAACCCCGCCGCCTCCGGCGCGAACCGGAAGCGGCGGGGTCTTTTTTTGTCAGGTCATGGGGGGATCACGAGGCGGGCAGCAGGGCCGGCTCCGCGATGACAAAGGTGCGGCTGATGTTCTGGGCCGAGTAGTTGCCCCCCACCACGGCGGTCTGGGTGTACTCGCCCGGCTCGGTGGGCGGCTCGGTGCTGGTGGCGCCGCCCAGGCCCAGCAGCCCGCCCTTCTTTTTGTAGGTGTAGGTGACCACGGGGTCCTGCAGGACGGCGCCGTCCACCTCCACCACGGCCGAGAAGTCAAAGTTCCTGGCCGCTTCCACCGTCATGGAGGCCGGCGTCTGCTGGCTCCAGTACTGGCGGACGCCCGCGCTCTTGGGGGCGATCTTGAAGAAGGCGAAGCCCCCGGTGTTCACGTCGTCCCGGCTGAGGGTGACGGCCCCGGCCACATAGTTGCCGGCGTCCACCGGCTGCTCGTCCACATAGATGTGGGTGACCAGGTCCTCGGGCAGGTAGCGGCGGATCAGGGTCAGGGCGCTGCGCATGCCGGTGACGATGTCCTGCAGCGCCGGGACATAGTATTGCAGGATCTCCATCAGGGAGGTCAGCTCTTCCGCCACGCGGATCAGGACGCTGACGTCGTTGCCGTCGATCAGCTGCTTGAGGTAGCGGTAGAGGTTGAAGTCCCGGGTGTTGGCCGGGTCGGCCGACATGGAGGCCGGCAGGGGGATCAGCTCCAGCAAAATGCGCACCTTCTCGGGCAGCAGCAGGGTGACAAAGCCCTTGGCCTGGCCGCTGACGCCCAGCACCACGGCGATGTACTGGGTGTCCTCGGGGGTGGCGCGGATGCTCACCTCAAAGGGCTGCCCGTAAACGGCGTTGTCGGTGGCCTCGATGCGGATGGCGACCAGCGCGTTTTCCTCTGCCAGAGGCTGGGCGGCAGGCGCAGAGGTGCCCGCCGCCAGTGCCGGCGCGGCCGAGGTACAGGCCATAACGGCTGCAAGGGCCAGCGCGGCGATCCGTTTTTTCAGCATAGTTTCCCTCCTTACGAAAGCAGATGCGTCGGGGTATGCCCCCGCCTTTATTCTACAGGAATCCCCCGCCCAGGTCAACGACGGGATTACAGGAGCAGGATTTTCCAGCCCGGCCCGCCCGCGCTCAGATGCGGGAGAGCTGGGGCCCCTGGGCGGTGTCCTTCACGGCCCAGCCCTGGGCGGCGATCTCGGCCCGCAGGGCGTCGGCGGCGGCCCAGTCTTTCGCTTTTTTGGCGGCGGCCCGCTTTTCCACCAGCTCCAGGATAGCGGGGGGCACTTCGTCCTTTTTGCGGTTGTACAGCAGGCCCAGCACCCCGGCCAGCTCGTCAAAGACGGCGGCGGCGGCCTCCAGCGCCTCCTTCGAGGCGGACGCCGACAGGGTGTTGATCTCCTTGACCAGGTCGAAGAGGGCAGCCAGGGCGTCGGGGGTGTTCAGGTCGTCGTCCATGGCGGTGCAGAACTTGGTCCGGGCGGCGGCGGCCTTCTCTTTCAGCTCCTCGCCGGCGCCAAAGCTGCCCTGCCCCAGGACAAAGTCCAGGTTTTCCCGGCAGGTGTACAGCCGCTCGAGGCTGTTCTTGCAGCTCTCGATCAGCTCGACGGTGTAGTTCAGGGGCATGCGGTAGCCGGCCGTCAGCATGAAATAGCGGATGGGCTCGTAGCCGTAGGCCTGGGCCACGTCCCGCACGGTGAAGAAGTTGTGCAGGCTCTTGGACATCTTCTGGTTGTCCACGTTGATAAAGCCGTTGTGCATCCAGTAGCGGGCAAAGGTGCAGCCGTTGGCGCACTCGCTTTGGGCGATCTCGTTTTCATGGTGGGGGAAGATCAGGTCCTGCCCGCCGCAGTGCAGGTCGATGGTCTTGCCCAGGTGGGTGCGGCTCATGGCGCTGCACTCGATGTGCCAGCCGGGGCGGCCGGGGCCGTAGGGGCTGTCCCAGGCGGGCTCGCCGGGCTTGGCGGCCTTCCAGACGGCAAAGTCGGCGGGGTCCTCCTTCAGGTCGTCGTCCATCTGGCTGCGCAGGGCGCGGTTGCCGCTCTCCAGGTCGTCCAGGTTCAGGTGGCTCAGCTTGCCGTACTCGGGGTCGCTGCGCACCCGGAAATAGACGTCCCCGTTGCGGGCCACATAGGCGTGGCCGCTGGCGATCAGGTCGGCCACGATGCCCAGGATCTGCCCGATGTGCTCGGTGGCGCGGGGCTGGACGGTGGGGGGCAGGCAGTTCAGGCCGGCGGCGTCCTTTTTGTACTCGGCCTCGAACCGCTCGGCCACCGCCTTCATGGTGGTGCCCTCCTCGTTGGCCCGGGTGATGAGCTTGTCGTCGATGTCGGTGATGTTGGAGACATAGATCACCTTGTTGCCCCGGTACTCCAGATAGCGGCGCAGGGTGTCAAAGACGATCAGGGGCCGCGCGTTGCCGATGTGGATGTAGTTGTAGACGGTGGGCCCGCAGACATAGATGCGGTAGACCCCCGGCTCCTGGGGGACAAAGTCTTCCTTTTGCCGTGTAAGTGTATTGAAAATCTGCATGGCAGCTCTCTCCTTTTCTCGTTGCCCGTGGTTGGATGCTCCCATTATACCGCCTTGGGGCCGCCGTTGCAAGCCTGCCTCTTTACAATCCGGCTTTCTTGTGCGATAATTTGTAATATCCATTGCGCGCCGGCGCGCGGCGCGCACTTGCAGACAAAGGGGAAAGTATTATGAGCAAGATCATCCTGCCGGCGGGCTATACCCCCGCCCTGAACCTGTACGACACCCAGCGGGCCATCGGCACGGTCAAGCGGCTGTTTGCCGACACCCTGTGCGCGACGCTGAACCTGCGCCGCGTCTCGGCCCCCCTGTTCGTCGAGGCCGCCTCCGGCCTGAACGACGACCTGAACGGCGTGGAGCGCAAGGTCGCCTTCGACATCCGGGACACCGGCGTCACCGCCGAGGTGGTCCAGTCCCTGGCCAAGTGGAAGCGCAAGGCCCTGAAGGACTACGACTTCCACGTGGGCAAGGGCCTGTACTGCGACATGAACGCCATCCGCCGGGACGAGGAGCTGGACAACCTGCACTCGGTCTATGTGGACCAGTGGGACTGGGAAAAGGTCATCCGGGAGGAGGACCGCAACCTGGACTACCTGCAGGGGGTGGTGCGGGGGATCGTCTCGGCGGTGTGCGCCACCGAGATGAACCTGCACGCCATGTTCCCCCAGCTGGAAAAGCTGCCCCTCCACAGCCCCCACGTCACCTTCCTCACCACCCAGGAGCTGGAGGACCTTTACCCCGGCCTGGAGCCCAAAGAGCGGGAGAACGCCTTTGTCAAAGAGCACGGCACCACCTTCCTGATGCAGATCGGGCACAAGCTGCGCAGCGGCCGGCCCCACGACGGCCGCGCCCCCGACTACGACGACTGGGACCTGAACGGCGACCTGCTGTTCTGGAACGACCCGCTGGCCTGCAGCTACGAGCTGAGCAGCATGGGCATCCGGGTCAGCCCCGAAAGCCTGGACCGCCAGCTGACCGAGGCCGGCTGCGACGACCGCCGGGCCCTGCCCTTCCACAAGGCGCTGCTGGCCGGCGAGCTGCCCTGCACCATCGGCGGCGGCATCGGCCAGAGCCGGCTGTGCATGCTGCTTTTGGGCAGCGCCCACATCGGCGAGGTGCAGGCCTCGGTCTGGGACGCCGCCACCCGCGAAGCCTGCGAGAAGGCCGGCATCCACCTGCTGTAACCCCCCGCGCAAAAAAGGGACGGGCCCTGCGCCCCGTCCCTGTATCTGCCCCCTGCCCCGCCTGGACGCATCCGCCGCCCGGGCGGGGCTTTTTTGACAGTTTGAGTTCCTTTTTCACCGTTCTTCTTCCGCCGGGCCGCCGGCAAAGAGGCCCGGGATGCCGCACAGGGCGGCTGCCCCCACCGCCGTAAAGACGATGCGGGACCACAAAGAGCTGCTGCCGCCCAAAAGCCAGCCCACAAAGTCGAACTGGAACAGGCCCACCAGCCCCCAGTTGATGCCCCCGACGATCATCAGGCACAGGCATATCTTGTAAAAGGTCTGCATAAAAGACCCCCTTCCTGCCAGGCAGTATGCCCAGTGGGAGGGGGGTCTATGCGTCTTAGTTTTTGAGGGACTGCATGGGGGCGGGCAGCCGGCCGCCCCGGTTGATGAACACCGAGGGGTCGCCCTGGTTCACCGGCATGATGGGGCCATAGCCCAGCAGGCCGCCAAAGTCCAGCTTTTCGCCGGCCTTGCGGCCGATGGCGGGGATCACACGCACCGCGGTGGTCTTGGAGTTGACCATGCCGATGGCCGCCTCGTCGGCGATCAGGCCGCTGATAACGGCGGCGCTGGTGTCGCCGGGGATGATGACCATATCAATGCCCACGCTGCACACGGCGGTCATGGCCTCCAGCTTTTCGATGGTCAGGCAGCCGGTCTCGGCGGCGTGGATCATGCCGGCGTCCTCGCTGACGGGGATAAACGCCCCCGACAGGCCGCCCACATGGTTGGATGCCATGACGCCGCCCTTTTTGACGGCGTCGTTGAGCAGGGCCAGGCAGGCGGTGGTGCCGCAGCAGCCGCAGGTCTCCAGGCCCATCTCCTCCAGGATGTTGGCCACGCTGTCCCCGATGGCGGGGGTGGGGGCCAGGGACAGGTCGATGATGCCGGCGGGCACACCCAGCTCGCGGGAGACCAGGTTTGCCACCAGCTGGCCCACCCGGGTGATCTTGAAGGCGGTGCGCTTGACCAGGCTGGCCACCTCGTCGATGGGGGCGTCCTTGGGCAGGCGGGCCAGGGCGGCGCGCACCGCGCCGGGGCCCGAGACCCCCACGTGGATCTCGCAGTCGGGCTCGCCCGCGCCGTGGAACGCGCCGGCCATAAAGGGGTTGTCCTCGGGGGCGTTGCAGAACACCACCAGCTTGGCCGCGCCGATGCACTGGCGGTCGGCGGTCATCTCGGCGGTCTTGCGGATGGCCTGGCCCATCATCTTGACGGCGTCCATGTTCAGGCCGGCCTTGGTGGCCCCGATGTTCACCGAGCTGCAGACGATGTCGGTCTGGGCCAGGGCCCGGGGGATGGAGGCGATCAGCCGCTTGTCCCCGGCCGAAAAGCCCTTGTGGACCAGCGCGGTGTAGCCGCCCACAAAGTTGACCCCCACCGCCTTGCCGGCGGCGTCCAGGGCCTTGGCAAAGTCCACCGGGTCGGCGTCGGGGCAGGCCCCCAGCAGCATGGCGATGGGGGTGACGCTGATCCGCTTGTTGATGATGGGGATGCCGTACTCGGCGGCGATGGCGTCCACCGTGGGCACCAGCTTGGACGCCCGGGCGGTGATCTTGCGGTAGACCTTTTCGCAGGCCCGGGCGGGGTCCGGGTCGATGCAGTCCAGCAGGCTGATGCCCATGGTCACGGTGCGGACGTCCAGATTCTCCTGGGTGAACATCTCGATGGTCTCGAGGATGTCCCCCGTGTTGAACATACTCATATGTACCCTCCCGTCAGATGGTGTGCATGGCGTCAAAGACTTCCTGCCGGGTGAGGGTGACCTGCATCTCCATCTCCCGGGCCAGGGCGTCGATGCGGCCGCGCAGCTCTTCGTGGCTGACGCTGCAGTGGGACAGGTCCACCAGCATGATCATGGCGAACATCCCCTGCAGGATGCTCTGGGAGATGTCCTCGATGTTGATGGACAGCTCGCTGCACAGGCCGGACACCCGGGCCACGACCCCCACGGTGTCTTTGCCGACGACGGTAATAAACGCTTTCATAAGTCCTTCCCTCTTCTCTGGTAGCAGGCGGATGGCGGGGGCTTGCCCCTGTACGCAATGGCAAGCGGGGGAAACGCCGCGGGCTGCCTGCCGCGCGGGGCTCTCCCCGTTCCACCCTAGTATAGCAGATTTGCCGAATTTTGAACACACCTTTTGGAAAAAAAGTCAAACTGCCCCGGCCGCCGCCCGCAACTTGTGAAAAGCAGGTGCATTCTGCCCCGGGGTGTGCTATACTTATTGGTACTCTTATTTGGAGATTTTTGGAGCGTGAAGGAGTGTAACGTATATGGAACAGCTTTTGAAACTGCTGGAAAACAACGCCCGCCTGCCTCTGGAGGACATCGCCGCCATGCTGGACAAACCGGTGGAGGAAGTGGCCGCCCTGATGGACGAGGCCACCGCCAAGGGCTACATCAAAGGCTACAAGACACTGGTGGACTGGGAGAAGGTGGGCGCCGACCGGGTCGAGGCCGTCATCGAGCTGCATGTCTCCCCCAAGAAGAGCCGCGGCTTTGACGAGATCGCCACCACCATCGCCTCCTTCGACGAAGTGGAAAGCGTGCTGCTGATGAGCGGCGGCTACGACCTGCAGCTCATCATCAAGGGCCGCACCTTCCAGGAGGTGGCCCTGTTCGTGGCAAAGCGGCTGTCCCCCCTGGACGACGTGCTGTCCACCGCCACCCACTTCGTGCTGCGCATCTACAAGCGGGAGGGCAAGCTCTACCAGCTGGAAGAGATCGACGAAAGAGAGTGTATGGTGCTGTGATGGATTACGATAAGCTGATCGCGCCTGCCGCGGCGGCCATGCGTCCGTCCGGCATCCGCAAATTTTTCGACCTGGCCGCCGAAATGCCCGAGTGCATCAGCCTGAGCGTGGGCGAGCCCGATTTCAAGACCCCCTGGGCCATCCGGGAGGCAGGCATCGAATCGCTGGAGATGGGCCACACCAAGTACACCTCCAACGCCGGCCTGAAGGAGCTGCGGATCGAGATCTCCCGCTACCTGGAGCGCCGGATGGACCTGCGCTACGACCCCATGCGGGAGATCCTGGTCACGGTGGGGGGCAGCGAGGCCATCGACATGTGCATCCGCACCCTGGTGGCCCCGGGGGACGAGGTCATCATCCCCGAGCCCTGCTTTGTCTGCTACGACCCCATCACCACCCTGTCGGGGGGCGTGCCGGTCCACCTGACCTGCAAGGCCGAGGACCAGTTCCGCCTGTCCCCCGAGGCGCTGCGGAAGGCCATCACCCCCCGCACCAAGCTGCTCATCATGCCCTACCCCAACAACCCCACCGGCGCGGTGATGCCCCGGGAGGATCTGGAGGCCGTGGCCGAGGTGCTGCGGGGCACCGGCATCGTCGTCCTGTCGGACGAGATCTACGCCGAGCTGACCTACGGGCCCCGGCACGTGTCCATCGCCTCCCTGCCCGGGATGCGGGAGCGGACGGTGGTGGTCAACGGCTTTTCCAAGAGCTATGCCATGACCGGCTGGCGGCTGGGCTACGCCTGCGGGCCCGAGCCCATCCTGCGCGTCATGACCAAGATCCACCAGAGCGCCATCATGAGCGCCCCCACCACCAGCCAGTACGCCGCCGTCGTGGCCCTGCGGGAGTGCGACAACGAGATCGAGCAGATGCGGGAAGAGTACAACATGCGCCGCCGGCTGGTGGTCAAGGGCTTCAACGACCTGGGGCTGACCTGCTTTGAGCCGCAGGGCGCGTTCTACATCTTCCCGTCCATCCAGTCCACCGGCATGACCAGCCAGGCGTTCTGCAGCGCCCTGCTGGAGGCCAAGCACGTGGCCGTCATCCCCGGCGACGCCTTCGGCGCTTCGGGCGAGGGGTACTGCCGGGTCTCCTACGCCTACTCGGTGGACCACCTGCGGGAGGCACTCAAGCGGATCGGCGCGTTCCTGAAAGAGCGCGGCCTGAACCAGTAAGGAGGGGCAAGCCATGGCTGCACCCCTCCAAAGCGTCACCGTCCTGGCGCCCGCCAAGCTGAACCTCTCCCTGGATGTGGTGGGGCTGCTGCCGGGCGGCTACCACGCCCTGGACATGGTCATGCAGGCGGTGGACCTGTACGAGCAGGTGATCCTGCGGCGCAGCGGCCGCCTGACCCTGCGGGCCCCGGGCAGCCGGGTGCCCCTGAACGAAAAGAACACCGCCCACAAGGCGGCCCTGGCCTTTTTCCATTACACCGGGCTGCTGGCCGGGGCGGACATCACCCTGCGCAAAAACACCCCCGTCCGGGCGGGGATGGGGGGCGGCTCGGCCGACGCCGCCGCCGTCCTGGTGGGGCTGAACGCCCTCTACGCCGCCCGCCTGTCCATGAGCGAGCTGTGCGCCCTGGGGGCGTCCATCGGGGCGGACGTGCCCTTTGCCCTGATGGGCGGCACCTGCCGGGTGCAGGGCCTGGGGGACCTGCTCAAGCCCCTGCCCCCCTGCCCCGACTGCTGGTTCACGGCGGTGATGCCGGGGTACGGCATCTCCACCCCGGCGGCTTTCGCCGCCTACGACCGGGTGGGCTCCCCCTTCCACCCCGACTGCGCCGCCCAGGAGGCGGCCATCCGCGCCGGGGACCTGGCGGGGCTGTGCGCCGCCGCCGGCAACGCCCTGGAGACCTGCGCCGGCGGGGCGGACACCGCCGCCGGGCCCTACCTTGTGGCGGCAAGCCTGTTGTTCAGCTACCAGATCTATCTGGATTTTTCCGGCTGCTGCGACATCGCCATCGG
>OERS01000234.1_pt1 | contig 11129 bp, 11 predicted proteins | sample 1540071 | NCBI WGS metagenome assembly OERS01 (sample SAMEA3891878, study PRJEB23780) | metagenome | biome: terrestrial biome; feature: animal house; material: Caecal content | place: Italy | collected 2015-05-05 | reverse complement strand
CACCGGCGCGCTGCCCCGGTATTTGGGCAGCAGCGAAACATGCAGGTTGATGCAGCCGTGTTTCGGGATCTGGAGCACCGAGGCGGGCAGGATGCAGCCATAGGCCACCACGACGATCAGCTCCGGGGCCAGGGCGCGGATGTTCTCGTCCTCTCGCCCATCCCGCAGGGTGCGGGGCTGAAAGACGGGGGTGCCGTGGGCCAGCGCCACCTGCTTAACCGGGGGCGGGGTCAGCACCTGCTTGCGCCCCACCGGCTTGTCGCGCCGGGTGTAGACGGCGCAGATGTCGTGCCCGGCGGCGTACAGCGCCTCCAGGCAGGACGCCGCGATGTCCGGCGTGCCCATAAATACGATCCGCATTCAGTGCTGCTCCTTTGCTTTGCGGGCCTCTTCCCGGCCCTCCTCGGTGTCCTCGTAGAAATATTCGCTGGACTGCATGATGGTGATGCCGTCCAGGTGGTCGTTCTCGTGCTGGATGCAGCGGCCCAGCAGGCCGTCGGCCTCCAGCTCGAACCACTCGCCGTTGCGGTCCTGGGCCCGCACCCGGACCGCCACCGGCCGGGTCACCGCGCCGTTGTGCCCCGGGAAGGACAGGCAGCCCTCGTAGTGGGTCTCCTCCTCCTCCGACACCTCCAGGATCTCGGGGTTGACAAAGTCGATGAACTTATACTCGTACCCTTCGGGGATCTCCTCGGGGGCGTCGGTGGTGTCCCACACCACGAACAGCCGGCGCAGCATCCCCACCTGGGGGCCGGCCAGGCCGACGCCGTCGGCCTGGATCATGGTCTCGTGCATATCGTCCAGCAGGGTGGCCAGACGGTCGTCAAACCTGGTCACAGGGCGGCAGACCTTGTTCAGGATGGGGTCGCCTTCCTTGACAATGTTGCGGATAGCCATAGTCGTTTGTCTCCTTTACCAGTCGTATATAGGGCCCGGCAGGGCGGCCGGGCCTGCTTCAGATGTCGCCGTCCGCGTGCATATCCACGGCCACGCTGGCCTTGGCGGGCAGTTTTTCCTGCTCGTACAGGCCCAGCACCTGCCCCAGCAGGGCGCGGAAGCGCTTGTCGTTGCGGCACTTGACGGTGAGCTTATAGCGATAGATCTCGTTGATCTTCAGGATGCTGCCGGGGGTGGGCCCCAGCACCCGCAGGGGGATGTCGGGCTGCCGGGCGGCCTGCTGTGCCAGCAGGGCGGCAAAGCGGGCGGCGGCGGCGGCGGTCTCCTCCTCCTTTTTGCCCGCAAAGCTGACGATGCACAGGCTGCAAAAGGGCGGGTACAGCCCCAGCTTGCGGTACTCGATCTCCTGGGCGAAAAAGGCGTCGTAGTCCTGGGCGGCCGCCAGGCGCAGGACGGGGTTGTCGGGGTCGGTGGTCTGGATGATGGCCCGCCCCGGCGCCGAGGCCCGGCCGCTGCGGCCCACCACCTGGGTCACCAGGCTGAACACCGTCTCATACGCCCGGAACCCCTGGGCAAACAGCAGCGAGTCGATGCCCAGCACCCCCACCAGGGTCACGTCCTCAAAATCGAGGCCCTTGGCCACCATCTGGGTGCCCACCATGATGTCGTATTCGTGGCGGGCAAAGCCGGCCAGCAGCTTTTCGTGGGCGTCCTTGGCGGCGGTGGTGTCCTGGTCCATGCGCAGGATGCGGGCCTCCGGGAAGAGGGCGGCCAGCTCTTCCTCCGCCTTTTGGGTGCCGAAGCCCCGGTACTGCAGCTTGCCGCCGCAGGCGGGGCAAATTTCGGGCCGGGGGGCGATCTGGGCGCCGCAGTAATGGCACAGCAGCCGCCCGCCCCCGTCCTTGTGGTAGACCATGGGGACGCTGCACCGGGGGCACTTGAGCACCTCCCGGCAGTCCCCGCACTGGGCCATGGTTTGGTAGCCCCGGCGGTTGAGCAGCAGGATGGCCTGCCGGCCCTCGGCCAGGTTGGCCCGCAGGGCGTCCTCCAGGGCCAGGCTGATCTCCCGGGGGTTGCCGGCGGCCAGCTCGGCCCGCATATCCACCATCTGGACGGCGGGCAGCGGCTGGCCGGCGTACCGCTGGGTCAGCCGCACCAGCTGGCACCGCCCGGCCTGCGCCTCATAAAAGGTCTCGGTGCTGGGGGTGGCGCTGGCCAGCAGCAGCAGGGCCCCGTTTTTGGCGGCCCGCCAGCGGGCCACCTCCTGGGCCGCGTAGCGGGGCGACGACTCGGAGCGGTAGGTGTGCTCCTGCTCTTCGTCGATGACGATCAGGCCCAGCCCCTCCAGGGGGGCAAAGACGGCGCTGCGGGTGCCCACCACGATGTCCGCCCCGCCGTCCTGGATCATCTGCCATTGCAGCAGCCGCTCGGTGTGGTTGAGGGCGGAGTGCTGCACCGCCACCCGCCGGCCGAACCGTTCCTTCAGCCGGCGGATCATCTGGGGGGTCAGGCTGATCTCGGGCACCAGCACCAGGGCCTTTTTGCCCAGGGCCAGGCACCGCTCGATCAGCTTGAGGAACACCAGGGTCTTGCCGCTGCCGGTGACGCCGTACAGCAGGGCGGCGTGGGGCCGGCCCGCCTCCAAATGGGGAGCCAGGGCGTCAAAGGCGGCCTGCTGCTCGGCGGTCAGCTCCAGGCGCTCGGTCCTGGGGGGGATGTGGGCGTAGAGGTCGATGGATTTGTTCACCCGCTCGGCCGCCAGCACCCCCTTGGCGCAGAGGTTTTCCGCCACGGCCCGGCTGACCCCGTGGGCCTCCAGGTCGGCCTGGGTGCGGGGCCCGCCCGACAGCAGGGCCACCGCCGCCATCTGCTTGGCGGTGGGCCGGGGCTTGGCGGGCAGCGGGGCGGCCAGGCGGTAGAGGATCTCGGTGTGGCGGGTCAGCTGCTTTTGCAGCACCGGGGTCACCCCGTCGGCGGCCAGGGCGGGCTTGTACTGGGCCCCGTAGGGGATCACCGCCCGCACCGCCTCGTACCAGGTGCAGAAGGTCCGCTCCTTGAGCAGGCGGACCAGCTCCAGCAGCTCGCCGGTCAGGCAGGCCGAGGCGGGGGCCACGTCGAAGAGGGCCTTCAGCCGGGCGCTTTCCGGCTCGGCGTCGCAGGCCAGCACCACCCCCATCCGGGGGCGGCTGCTGCGCCCGAAGGGCACCAGCACCATGCTGCCCAGCCGCACCTGGTCCTGCTGGTCGGGCATGACCGCGTAGGTATACAGTTTGTCGAAGTGGAAGGCCGCATGGCTGACCGCGACACCCACCGTTTTTGGCATTCAGGTTACTCCTTTACAGTCGTTCCAGGGGGGACCAATTTCTGCGCGCAGCCGCGCGACAGAAATTCTTTCCCCCTGGTATCCCCCTTTTGGACAAAATTTGTCGCCGAACCGCGCACTCGCCTGCGGCTCGCACACTCTCGACGCCAAATTTCCCTGTCGGTGTCCCATCCGTCCGCACATGTCGGCCGGATGGGACTTTTCGCAAAATGTTACGTTCTGTCCACTTTATGGGCCATCAGCCGGTACAGCTCGCCGGCCGCCTGCTCGAGGGTGTGGTTGACGATCCAGGCGTCGAACTCGCCGGCGTGGCCCAGCTCTTCCCGGGCGATGTCCAGCCGGCGGCGGATGGCCTCCTCGCTGTCGGTGCCGCGGCCCCGCAGCCGCTGCTCCAGCACCTCGAAGGTGGGCGGCAGCAAAAAGACGATGGTGGCGCCGGGGTACAGCCGCTTGATGTTGGCCGCCCCGTGCACGTCGATGTTCAGCAGGGTGAGCTTGCCGGCGGCCATCCGGCGCTCCACCTCGGCCCGCAGGGTGCCGTACAAATAGCCGTTGTAGCGGTTGCTCTCCAGGATCTGCCCCTGGGCGGCCAGCTGCCGGAACGCTTCCTCGGTGCGGTAATAGTAGTTGACCCCTTCGGCCTCCCCTGCCCGGGGGGGGCGGGTGGTGGCCGAGATGGTCTTTTCGATCTCGGGGTGGGCCTGCCGCAGGCAGGTCATCACGCTGTCCTTGCCGACGCCCGAGGGCCCCGACACCACAAACAGATAGCTTTCGCCTTTCATTTCAACGTTCCTCCTCTGGCGCTTTGGGTTCCGGCTGGGCAGGGCTGCCGGCGCGGCCGGCCACCGTCTCGGGCTGCAGTGCCGACAGGATCACATGGTCCGAGTCCATGATGAGCACCGCCCGGGTGCTGCGCCCGTAAGACGCATCGACCAGGCGGCCCTGCTCCCGTGCCTCCTTGATGATCCGCTTGATGGGGGCCGAGTCGGGGCTGATGACCGCCACCAGCCGCTCGGCGCTGACCATATTGCCAAAACCGATGTTGATAAGTTTCATGGTGTTCACTCCAGATTCTGGATCTGCTCGCGGATCTTTTCGATCTCAGCCTTCATGTCCACGACGATCCGTGTGATGTCCAGGTCCTGGCACTTGGAGCCGATGGTATTGGCCTCCCGGTTGAGCTCCTGGGTCAAAAAGTCCAGCTTGCGGCCCACCGGCTGGCCGCTGCCCAGGATCGCCCGGTACTGGGCGATGTGGCTGCGCAGCCGGACGGTCTCCTCGTCCACGGCGGTCTTGTCGCCAAAGATGGCGGCCTCGGTCAGGACCCGGGCGTCGTCGATGGAGCGGTCCTCCAGGATCACCTTCAGCCGCTCGTACAGGCGCTGGGTGTATTTTTCCACCCGGCCGGCGGTCAGCTCCTCGACCCGGCCCACCATGGCCTCGACCGCATCCAGCCGGCCGGTGATGTCGGCCAGCATCTTTTCGCCCTCGACGCCCCGCATCTCCACAAAGGTCTCCACAGCCTGGGCGGCCACCGCCGACACGTCCGCCCACAGCCGCTCCTCGTCCACTTCGGCCTGGCGGGCCACCAGCACGTCGGGGAACCGGGCCAGCAGGCCCGCCGTCACGTCGTTTTTCACCCCCAGGGTCTCGGACATATCCCGCAGGGCCTGCTGGTAGCTGCGGGCCAGGTCCATGTCCACCGCCACCGCCGTCTCGGAGGCGTCCAGGTCCTGCAGGGTGAGGCTGACCTCCACCTTGCCCCGGGCGATGCGGCTGCCCAGCAGGGCCTTGAGCCTGCTGTCCAGAAAAGCGCAGCTGCGGGGGATGCGGGAGGTATACTCGAAGTAGCGCGCGTTGACGCTGCGCAGCTCCACCGTGATCTCCCGGCCGCCCAGTACCGCACTGGCCCGGCCATACCCAGTCATGCTATAGATCATATGATTTCTCTCTTCCCTTTTTCATTCTTGGCAGAACGTTTTAGCACCTATATATCCGTGCGGGGTCTAGTGCCCCATCTTACGATACATATGGTACCATTTTACTATTCCAGGGCCCTTTTTGCAAGGGAGGCGGGCAAAAAAGCGCGGTTTCACACTCTCTTCACCAAAACTCACCAAAACAAAAACCGGGCAGGTCTGTCCTGCCCGGCACAAACGGTCAAAAAAGTCCCGGCCGGACGACATGCGCGTACGGTCGGGACACCGACAGGGAAATTTGCCGCCGGGAGTGTGCGAGGCCGCAAGGCCGAGTGCGCGGTTCGGCGGCAAATTTTGTCCCCAGGGGGATATTAGGGGGAAGGAATTTCTGCCGCGCGACTGCGCGCAGAAATGGGTTCCCCCTAAAGCGTGCCGCAAAAGCGGCACGCCGGACCGGGCAGGTCTGTCCTGCCCGGCGGGGTCAGTATTCCTTTGCGACGTTCTCGACGCCGTATTCCTTTTCAAAGCGCGCCAGGTCCCGGTCGTCCCGGATCAGCATGACCTCCTCAAAGCGGCCGGTGGCCCTCTCTTTGAAGCCCGCGGCCATCTCGCCGGTGCAGATGCTGCACCGGATCACCGGCTTCCAGCGGGCGGGGTCGTAGGCCTTTTTCTCCCGCGGCTTCTTTTTGGCAAACAGCATGGCAGCGCGCCTCCTTGCCCGGCTCAGACCGGGTGGGACTTGTTCACGTAATCGGCGTGGTCGGCGTCGACGCCCTGCATCTTGGCGTTGCGCTTTTCAAAGAATTTGGGGGCCACCTGGGGGAACATGGCGTAGGTCAGGGCGTCCTCCTCCTGGATGGACCACTTGGCGGCCTCGGCCTTCAGCTTGTCCATCTCCGGCTCCAGGGTGTCGGCAAAGCGGCAGGTGATGGGCTGCTCGTCGCCCAGGATCTGCTTGCTGAACGCGGGCTTGATGGGGGCGGGGGTCTTGCCGTAATCGCCGTGGATCAGGCCCTTGAACTCCTTGGTGACCATCTTGTACCGCTCGCCCAGGATGACGTTGAACACCGCCTGGGTGCCCACGATCTGGCTGGTGGGGGTGACCAGGGGGGGATAGCCGGCGTCCTCGCGCACGCGGGGGATCTCGGCCAGCACTTCGTCCAGCTTGTCCTCCTTGCCGGCGTCCTTCAGCTGCTTGAGCATGTTGGAGAACATGCCGCCCGGCACCTGGTAGATCAGGGTGTTGGCGTCCACGCCCAGGCTCTTGGGGCTGATCTGGCCGCTGGCGATATATTTTTCGCGCAGCTTGGCGAAATAGGCGCGGACGACGTTCAGCTGGTTCAGGTCCAGGCCGGTGTCGTAGCCGGTGCCCCGCAGCGCCGCCACCAGGCTCTCGGTGGGCATATGGCTGGTGCCCAGGGCCAGGGGGCTCATGGCGGTGTCCACGATGTCGGCGCCCGCCTCGATGCCCTTGAGGATGGACATGGAGGCCAGGCCCGCGGTGTAGTGGCTGTGGATGTCCACCGGGATCTTGACGGCGGCCTTCAGCTCCTTGACCAGCTCGTAGCAGGTGTAGGGGGTCAGCAGGCCGGCCATGTCCTTGATGCAGATGGAGTCGGCCCCCATCTCCTCCAGGGTCTTGGCGTAGGCCGCAAAGGCCTCGTTGGTGTGGACCGGGCTGAGGGTGTAGCTGATGCAGCCCTGGACATGGGCGCCCTCCTTGTTGGCGGCCTTGATGGCGGTCTGGAGGTTGCGGGGGTCGTTCAGGGCGTCAAAGATGCGGATGACGTCGATGCCGTTGGCCACCGACTTCTGGACGAAATACTCCACCGCGTCGTCGGCGTAGGGGCGGTAGCCCAGCATGTTCTGGCCGCGGAACAGCATCTGCAGCTTCTGGTGGGGCAGCTCCTTGCGCAGGATGCGCAGGCGCTCCCAGGGGTCCTCATCCAGGAAGCGGATGCAGCTGTCGAAGGTGGCGCCGCCCCAGCACTCCACCGAGAAATAGTTGATCTTGTCCATTTCGGGCAGGATGGGACGCATCTCATCCATGGTCATCCGGGTGGCCAGCAGGGACTGGTGGGCGTCGCGCAGGACCACCTCGGTGACCTTGATGGGCTTTTTGGCCATAGTGTTCTTCCTCCCTTTAGTTCAGGGTGACCAGGGTGTCGCCCGAGTTGACGACGTCGCCCTTGTTCACGTCGATGGTGGCCACGGTGCCGTCCTGGGGGGCGACGATCTCGTTCTCCATCTTCATGGCCTCCAGGACCACCAGGGCGTCGCCGGCCTTGACGGAAGCGCCGGGCTTGACCTTGACGTCCAGAATGTTGCCGGGCATGGGAGCCTTGACCGAGACAGCGCCGGCTGCTGCGGGCTTTGCAGCAGGTGCGGGAGCTGCCTTGGGGGCGGGAGCCGGTGCGGCGGGTGCAGCAGGAGCAGCTGCGGGGGCAGCAACCGGAGCTGCTCCTGCGACGGTCTCCTCGACGCTGACGCTGTATGCGACGCCATTGACGGTAATGGTATAGTACTTCATGGATAAAACCCTCCTGAAAAATCGGCTTGTACGGAGCTATTTCAAAATCCGTCCGGGGAAACGGCATCCGCGTCCCACAGGACGCACCCGGAAAAAGGACCGGCGGGCGGTGCGGGCCGCCGGGCAAGGGATCAGGGGTCAGCCCTGCGCGGTCACAGCGCCATATTGCCGTGCTTTTTGGGCAGGCGGGCGGCGCGCTTGGTGCGCAGCATATCCAGGGCAGCCACCACGGCGGCGCGGACGCCGGCCGGGTCGCAGGCCGTGTCCGCCGCGCCGGCTGCCACAGCGGCGTCTGCGCTGCACACATCCTTGGCGTAGGCGGCGGCCCGGGCGTTGGTGGCCGCGACGATGTTGTCGGAGGCGTCGATCTCCTCCTTGTCCAGGACCGAGACGGCGGCAGCGGGCTCCAGCGGGGCCACTACGCAGCCGCGGACGGCGATCTTCCAGTCGGCGGCGGCCAGGGCGGTGTAGACGGGGCCCACGGCCTTGCCTGCCAGCAGGCAGACCCGGGCGGTGGTGGCGTCGGCATATGTAGCAGCCAGACGGGCAGCCTCCCGCACGCCACCGGCGATGTCGTCGGAGCAGCTGGGCAGGAAGCCCTCGGTGTTGACGATGGTCACCACCGGCACACTGAAAGCGTCGCACAGGCGGACAAAGCGGGAAGCCTTGGACACACAGTTGTGGCAGAGCTTCTCACCGGTGACCACAACGCCCACGGCATTGCCGGCGATGGTGGCCAGGGCGGTGTAGACATTCTTGCCGAAGCCGGCGTACAGCTCGACAGCGCTGTCCTTATCCACAATGGCGGCGGCCGCCTTAGCGGGGTCAGCATTGGCCGCCAGAACGGCGGTGGGCTGCTCGAACTCGAAGTAAGCGGGGCCGGTCAGATTGTTGGCGGGCAGCAGACCCACAATGTGGGCAGCGGTCTCAGCGGCCTCCTCGGCGCTGGCGGCGATGATGGAAGCGGCGCCAGCCTTGGCGGCTGCGGCTGCAGTGCCTGCACCCTCGGCCTTATCGCCCTTGGCGGCGGAAGTAAAGGGAGCGGTAAAGAACAGCTCGGCATCCTTGGTCATGATGCAGACGTCGGCATTCGCCGCAGCCAGTGCGCTGGTGCCGCCGCAGACGCCCAGGACCACGGCCACCTGCGGGATCACGCCCGACACCCTGGCCACCGCGGCGTTCAGCCGGGCGCTGGCGGTCAGGGCGTCCAGGCCCTCGGCCAGTTTGGCGCCCACCGAGTTGTAGAAGGTGACCACCGGGCAGCCGGTCCCGGCGGCCAGGGCCAGCAGGCGGACCACCTTGTCCACGTCCCTGGCGCCCAGCGCCTCGCCGTTCTGCCAGACGGTATAGACCTGCTGGCCGCCCGCGCAGCCAAAGGCGGCGCTCACCGCGCCCTGGTCAAACAGAGCGGTGGAAACGCCGTCGTCGTAAAATCGGGCCAGAATCTCTTTTTGGTTGATCTTTGAAGCCATGATCGGACCTCCCTGTGCTTCCCTCATGGCGGCGGGGCCGCCATTGCATTCATAATTGCTCTTATTATACTATTTTGTGAGGTTCTTCTCAAGTACTTTTGTATCCATTTTGTCGAAAGGCGCCCGGCTCAGCCCTGGCGCCGGGGGTTTTTGGTCCGGGGGCCGGCGGCCGCTCCCCTGGCCCGCGCCCGGACCTTCACCGGCCCGGCCGGCGCTTTGGGCCCGGCGGCCCGGGCGGCTGCGGCGGCGCTGCGGGTCTGGGCGCGGCCCTTGGCGGCTGCGGCCCGCAGGCCGGACAGCTCCTGCCGGGTCAGCTCCCGGTACTTGCCGGGCTGCAGCATCCCCAGCTTGACCACGCCCTCGGCGTTGCGCTTGAGGCGCACCACCTGCAGGCCCACCGCCTCGCACATCCGGCGGATCTCCCGGTTCTTGCCCTCTTTGAGGGTGATCTCCATGACGGTGCGGCCGGGCTCGTCCACCACCACGTTGACGGTGCAGGGCAGGGTCCGGGTGCCGTCGTCCAGCACCACCCCCGAACTCAGCTGCAGCACCTGCTCTTCGGTGGCGTGGGGCTGGACGGTGACCCGGTACAGCTTGCTGATGCCCCCCGAGGGGTGCATCATGGCGTTGGCAAAGGCGCCGTCGTTGGTCATCAGCAGCAGGCCCTCGCTGTCCTTGTCCAGGCGGCCCACCGGGTACAGCCGGGCCGGGATGTCCGCCACCAGGTCCATGACGGTGCGGCGGCCCAGCTCGTCGCTGACGGTGGTCACATAGCCCCGGGGCTTGTACAGGGCCAGGTAGTACATCTTCTGCTCCTTGTCGATGTAGATCCGCTCGCCGTCCACGTGCAGCACGTCGCGGTCGGGGTCCATCTTGTCCCCCACGGCGGCCACATGGCCGTTGACCTTGACCCGCCCCTCGGCGATGATCTGCTCGGCGGCGCGGCGGGAGCACAGCCCCTGCTCGCTCATGATCTTCTGTATGCGTTCCAATGCCATGATCGTTTCTCCTTCTGTGTGCGCCTCCCGGCGCTCGGGCGTGCCGCACGGCACGCTTTGGGGGGAAAGGCCGGGCGCCTGTGCCCGGGGCCCCTCCCCCCTGTGGTTCTTGTCTGTGTCGGGCCGCCCCGGCCGGGGGCTTATGCCTGCTCTGGGCCGGACGCGCCGTCCTGCGGCTGGGGCCCGGCGGCCTTTTTGTCGGGGATCAGGGCCATCAGCCGGTCCACCAGCTCGGGCAGCATGGTCAGCGCCCGGTCGATGCTGTTGGACGGGTCGGACAGCTGGATGGTGCGGACCAGCCCGTCCTTGATGACCAGGAACGCCACCGGGCGGATGCTGACGCCGGCCCCCGAGCCGCCGCCGAACAGGTCCTTCTGGGCGCTGTTCTTGCTGTCAAAGTCGGAGCCGCCGGTGCCAACGCCCACCGAAATGCGGGACACCGGGATGATGGTGGTGCCGTCCTCGGTCTTGATGGGCTTGCCGATGATGGTGTTGGCGTCGGCCATCTGGCGCACCTTGTCCATCGTCACGTTCATCAGCCCCTGAATCGTATGCTCAGCCATAACCTTTGGCCTCCTTACAAACTATCTTCTGTGCGTATGCGCTGCTACAAGCAGTATACCATATCTTACAGGAAAACGTCCAGTACCTTTTCCCGGTAGAAACGGATCAGGACCTGCACCGCCGCGATCAGGACGAACAGCGCCCGCGCCGACACCCGGAAGGATACCCGCGCCGCCGGCGCCGGCGCGTCGGGGTCCAGCCAGGGCGTCAGCCGCAGCTCCTCAAAGTCCAGGTACAAAAAGTGGCTCAGCGCCCCCAGGGTGGGGTACAGCCAGGCGTTGGCCTTGCCGTAGGCCCGGGCGGCCTCGTCCGGCTCCGGCCCGGTCACCGGCCAGAACAGCCGGATGCGGGTGATCCGCAAAGCCCCGAACGCCGCCCGGGTCAGCCGCCCCGCCCCCTGCAGCAGGGTGCGGAGGACATGCAGGG
>OERS01000226.1_pt1 | contig 11319 bp, 7 predicted proteins | sample 1540071 | NCBI WGS metagenome assembly OERS01 (sample SAMEA3891878, study PRJEB23780) | metagenome | biome: terrestrial biome; feature: animal house; material: Caecal content | place: Italy | collected 2015-05-05 | reverse complement strand
GGATATAAGATGTTTTTGTGAAATATGTAGATTATTTTTGGAGGACATGCACGTGAAAGAACTTAAGAAGGAAATAGAAAAGCTTCTACGAAAAACAAAAGGGGATATGGACATTATAAAAGAGATCAAATGTGCAAAAGCATTATTTCCATTCAGTACAGAAAGTAATTTGCTAGCCTATTTTATGTCAATCGGGGAGCTTTCTTATGAAGAACTCTTTGCTTTAGCCACGTCATATTCTCAAAGAAACAAGTATCTTGAGCTATACGATATGGCTCCTCGTACATATGGGCAAACTTGGGGCGAACAGCACATTAGAACCTTGTTTCCCAAATTTATTAAAGCGACAAAAGAAAATGTCTCATCTGAATATCCATCGTTTGATGGAGAATTTGACCTCTGGCTAGATGGAATACGGATAGAGGTAAAAGCGTGCCGCGCTAATTGCGAAAGAGGTAAAGGAAGTTTGGCGAGCAGAGCCTATCTGCATTCCGAAGCAAAGGAGGCAGGGTTTAAATACCATTACCAACAGCTAAAACCATCCTGCTGTGATGTATTTATTTGGATTGGGACATGCCGTGACGAACTGATCTACTGGGTACTTACAAGCCAAGAGCTGCTAGACACTGGAAAACTGGGGCCCCAGCATCGCAATGAAAATACAGGGGTGGATGGAGCAGAAGTCTTTGAGGGGCAGGTGTTTATGACTGAAGATGAGTTAGAACCATTTTTGGTAGAGGAAAAGGATATTCTGAAAGTGGTCCTTGAAAAAGGAGCTAAGTCTTAACTATTTATGGTACTTTAGAGTGCTCCATGATATACTAGAATAAAAATAAAGGATAATTGAGAATTATCTACCACATTTCCCTCTTCCCCCTATTGTGCTACACTACCTCTAAAAACCAAGGAGGACAGGCACATGGAACAAATGAAACAGGTAAAGAAGTATCTTGAATATTGTCAATTCAGAAAGGAGTTGGATCAAAAGACGTTAAAGGCATATAGAATCGATCTGAAGCAATTTTTTTTGTTTGTGCAGGAAAGTATCCCGGGGCGGGATGAAATTGAGGAGTATATCACAGATCTGCATAAAAAATACAAGCAGAAAACGGTCAAGAGGAAGCTGGCGTCTGTCAAGGCTTACTTTAATTATCTTGAAGATGAAGAAGTAATTCAGAAAAATCCTTTCGGAAGAATTAAGGTAAAATTTAAAGAAACATACACCCTTCCTAGGGTTATCCCGAGGAATGAGATAGAGAGTTTGCTGAACTATATGTATAAGCAGGAAGAAAAGGAGGGTGATGGGAACTGCAAGAATTGTCTGCGGGATATCGCGGTAATAGAGACTTTTTTTGCGGCTGGTGCCAGAGTGTATGAAATATCGAATATCAGGGCGGACGGAATTGATCTGGATACTGGGATTATCAGGATTATGGGAAAAGGTGGTAAGGAACGATATATACAGGTAGCGGTACCGGATATTTTGGACATTTTAAGAAAGTATTATAAGGAAAATGAAAACGCTATCAGACAAAGCGGGTTTTTCTTTGTAAACGGACGAGGAGGAAGATTTACAGAGCAGTCCATACGGCTGATGCTGAAAAAATATACGAAAAGAGCGGGGATAGAAAGAAACATAACACCGCATATGTTCCGACATTCCTTTGCTACGTATCTTATTGAGGATGGGGTGGATGTAAGTTGTGTGCAGCAGATATTGGGACATAGTTCTATAAAGACGACACAGATTTACATCCATATTGCGGCAAAAAAGCAGGCGGAGATATTAAGAGAACGGCATCCGCGAAACAAGATGAATATTTCGTGTTAGCACTTGAATGTGGATGAAATTGAATCATTCGAGGATGCTATTCTCGGTGGCCCGTGATTTATGGGGAGTGTATAGCAGGAGAAGATCCATTGAAAAATCTGCCAATTCATGATAGCATCAATGTACGACACCGCCGTGCGGCTGAACCCGTGCGGCGGGGAGTTTTTTGGGGACAGGACCATTTGGATTGGAGGGAAAAGTGAAAGTACAAAAGAAATGGCTAGGACTTATTCTGACATTGCTTCTGTCGTTTCATGCCGCTCTGCCTGCTATAGCAGTGGGAGCGGAAGGGACAGGGGATGCTTCTGCGCAGGCGGACGCTCAGTCAGAGACCGGGGAAACACAGGAAGAATATGCGGAGGGCCGGGCGATCATAAAGGTGTCCGGAGAGTTTTTCCAAAAGCGCGCGAAGCGCACGGCTTCTTCGTTTGTATATGAGACACTGATGGAGCTGGATTCCGGCAGTGAGAACGGAACAAAATTCCGTTCAGCATCGCCGGCAGGTGACAGCATTGTTCTGGTGCAGTCGGACAGTATGTCTACAGAAGAACTGATACAGATGCTGGAGGAACAGCCCGGGGTGGAGTATGCGGAGCCTGACTATGTGATTGGGGCGTACAGCGGTCAGTATGCTTCATCTGCCAATGAGCCCGGAGGTGTTTACTTTGGTTGGCAGTGGTATTTGCAGAGCCGTGAGGAAGCTGTCGGCAGCACTAACGTGCCCTATATATGGGATGAAAATTCCGGAAGCCCAGTCCATTCCACAGGGACAGGGAATGCCGTAGTGGCTGTGCTCGACAGTGGGATCGACTATACGAATCCCGACCTTGCGCCTAATATGTGGGATGACGGCAACGGCTTCTGCGGTTATGATTTCAGCCTTTCGGCGGAAAGTCCGGAAGGGGATACGGATCCCATGGACGTATATGGTCACGGGACCCACGTGGCAGGTATCATAGGTGCTTGCGGTCAGGGGGTCAGTGGAATGAATCCAAATATAAAGCTGGCTGCCTTAAAGGTGTTAGGGGACGATGGAAGCGGACTAATATCTGCAGGAATTAAGGCATATGATTACATTTGCCGGCATAAAGAGGCGGGTGTCAACATTGTGGCGGCAAATAACTCATGGGGAGGACATGGCCCCAGCAAAGCTCTGGAGGAAGCGGTTGACCATGCCGGGCAGCTTGGAATCATTTCTGTGATGGCATCAGGAAATGAGGGGCAGGATAATGACGCGTCGATACAGCCGCCTGAGTCGAGCAATCCGCTGGCGTCGCTGACAGTCAATGCATCCGATCGGGAAGGCATGGCTGCCCCATTCAGTAATTTTGGACAGATCAATACAGACTTGTATGCTCCGGGTGTGGATATTTTCTCTACATATCCTGTTGCGAAGGGGATTGCTTATCCGGTGTTTCCCTCAGGGGACGCTAACCCGGCTGTAGTTTATAACGCGGAAATGTCATCTGTAGAGGAAGGTTCAGTTGAGCCAGTTGAGGAAAGTGTCAGTGCGCAGAGTGGCGGTGTCACTTTGTCTCTTCCGTCCGCGGAGGAGCCTGTCCTGCAGTGGGAAACAACAGCAGGGGCTGTAGGAGATACACTTGGCATCCAGTGGATGCTGGGAGATATGAGTGCGTTTAAGGACCGTGCAAATTATCTGGGGCTTACTCTGGGAGTGACGGATGAGATTAACAGTGAGCGGGGAAGACTTATAAAGATACAAGTTCTGGTAAATGGTGAGAGCGGTCCTGTGTGGGCAGATGTAAGTACAGCCGATACTTCGGTGGAATATGGTACTCCCGGACCAGTGACGGTTTCTCTTATGGAACTGGAGGATTCTGTCATATGGGAGGATTTTCAGATACGGATTCTCCGGACTGCCACGCAGCTTGATTTGGAGCAGACGTTAGCCTTCCGTCTGGAGGGAATGCTTCTGGCAGAGGAGACGGTAGCCTACCGGTTCCTGTCTGGTACCTCCATGGCGGCGCCCATGGTTACAGGCGCCATTGCCCTTTTAAGTGACGCTTATGGGGTGAGCAGTATTGAGGATCCGGAGGAACAGTCTCAGGCCATGTATGAGATACGGGCAAGGCTTGCAGGAGGAGTGACCCGCACAGAGGAGATGACAGATACCTGTGTGTCTGGAGGATATTTAGATCTGGAAAAGGCGGTGACGTCTCCATACCCGGTGTTGGACGAACTGGTCCAAGAGGGAAGCCGGGGAGTACTAAAAGGGTACTTTTTCGGAGGTGAAGGGACGCTTACTATGGATGGGGAATATCTTGATGTATCGGAGTGGACTGATACGCAGATTACGTTTACCTTGCCGGCGGGAACCGCCGAGGGAATGCACGTATTTTGCGTGACAGACACTGAAACAGCGGCGGATGGCAGCCAGTACGGACAGGATCATTTCCAGACAGAGGCTGTCTCCCCATCAGCGGGAGGAGAATTGTTTGAAAAACTTTCTTCACCTGACTTGACACAGCTTGGAGTGGAGCTTAGTTTTGAGCAGGTCAATCCTGTTTCCGTAGCGTCTGTAAACGGAAAGGTCTATGTGGCTTCCGATGAGTTTAAATCTCTGTCCGATGCCGGAGAAATCAGAGTCCTGCTTGCCTATGACACTGCTTCAGGAATATGGAGCAAAGCGGAACTGCCCTTTATCGGCGCGGATAAGTTGATACAGATCGCTTCGGCAGGAGAGAAGCTTTATATTCTTGAAAATGCAGAAACAGGAGTTCTTGTGGTTCATTCTTACGATCCCCTTTCAGGAGATACAGAAGTCCTGTCCGAGATCAATGCCGGAGAACCGTTCTATAATAGCGGCTTCATATGTGATGGAAGCAGCCTGTGGATTGTGGGAGGGGCCCGGACAGTCGATGAGGAAACACAGGAACCCATTGCCCGTGTTTTTTCCGTGAATATAGAAAACGGAATGTACAGAGAACTTCCGTCTCTTAACGTGGCGCGGAGTAATCCTGCGCTGGGATTTGCGGAAGGAAAACTGATCGTTGCGGGAGGAGAAAATCCTGATGGTCAGTGGGAAAGTACGACACAGATATGGGACGGTGCGGCATGGACGCAGGGATCATCCTTCCCGGAAGTTTATGACAATCAAGTGAATATGGCGGCGTCAGGAACCTTCGGCGGTAAGATGATTGTTTCGGGTATGTTAAGCGACAGAGACCACACAGGCGATACGTGGGTGTATGATGCGCAAGGCGATGTATGGACTATGCAGCCACAGAAACTGGACGACACAAAAGTGCTTTGGCCCGGAGGCATTGTAAGCGGAGATTATTTCTATGTATTTGGGCTTACGAATGTGGGAAACGATATTGAATATAAGTTTTACCGCCTGAAGGTACAGGAGACGACTCCCGGAGGCGGAGACACAGATCCGGAAACTCCGCCATCTGATACAGATGAGAAAACTCCTTCTTCTGATACAGATAAGAAAAACCCGCAGTCTGGGAAAGAAGAAAAAGCAGTCAAGACTGGAGATAGTGACAACGCAGTGGCTATACTCCTTCTGCTCTTAGCAGTCAGCGCTGCGGTGGCTGGCTCCGCGTTTGGGGCAATATTGTACAGAAAAGGGACTCGTTAGGCGCAAAACCTTTGTTCATTACAAGATAAAAAGGGGTTTGAGCATTTCTAAAGAATATGTTAATATAATTATACGGTGACAAATTTTCTCGGAGATACACGGGGAAATTTGTCTTTTTTTATATTATGTTGCCGAATAATTCCGAACAATCGTGTTGAATAGTTCCAATGGGCATGGTATAATGATCGCACAGAAGGGGGCACCTATGATAAATCAGCTGGTATGGTATTTTGACCAGATGGCAGAAATAATTAGGAGAATAGAAGAGGAGGAAGTATTTCGTGAAAAAGATTTTTCCAGTTTATTAGGTGATAAAAATAATCAGATTTATTTAGATTTAATTAGCCTTTTCCCCAAATTGATAAAAGATGACAGATCTTTCAGAAGCCTTACGATAAGTGATATAGATGAGACTTTTTCTTCGGCTGTATCTGTGGTGCTTGATGGCGGCAATGTTGCGATGTTGCACCTGCTTCTTTACTATATGGACAGGGGAATTGAAGACTGCTATATGCAGATGACTGGATTCGAAGATGATATCGAAAGTTGTGATGCTCTAAATATTAATATTCATGATACTCATATCATAATTTTGAAGAAGGCAAAATGTAAGTGGTCGATGCGGCAACCGGGGAATGGACTGAACGGACTTCTTAAAAACTTTTATTACATAGACCAGAACAAGCTGGACGGTATGCAGATTAAAAACTATATACTAGATTATCGGGCTGTGCTGAAAACTGGGAACACTAGCCTGAAAATTGCGGTTTCTCCCATAACTCGGGAAAAGACAGTCGAATTTAGTGCGCCTTATGATGGGATAAACGGAAAAACCGGGATTTCTCAAAAGGTATTCCGCGTGGAAAGGATTCTCAAGGAAGAATTGATTACAAATCAGGTGATTGAAAATATTCATATTGCTGGAGAGGAAGATGTTGATATCCTTGTATTTCCTGAAATGCTCGGTACGCAAGACATGCTATGTAAGGTAATGGAAGCATTGGGCAGCAATTGGGAAACAGATGTCCCTGCTTTGATTGTTTTCCCGTCTGTTTGGGAGAAAACAGAAAACGATCTGACTAATACAAATAAAAGCTATATGATTTTGAATGGAGAAGAAGTTTTATTTGAGCAGCATAAACGCTGCGACTATAAGTACGATACGGCGGATGGTCCGGTTTATGAGGACATCAACCGCGATAGGGACAAAAATAATATCTTGAACATAATACATGTGGAGGGACTGGGGCGGATATGTATAGTTATCTGCTATGATTATCTCGACGAAGAAAACCAAGAGAGGATCATGCAAAATATACGTCCGACACTTGTATGTACTCCTTCTTTTTCAACCGGGAGTTTCCATTTTGAAACTCTGGCAGAAGCATTTTTTAAGCAGAGCTGTAATTTAGTCTGGTGCAATACCTGTTCAGCGGCACATGAGACAAAAAAAGATAAAAATTTTGAGATCATAGGTCTGGTCACAACTTTAAGTAAGCAGTGCGATCCGCTGGATCCGGGATCATTCAAGCGGATTTTCAAAGGAAAAACAAAATGTGGCAGAGAAAATTGTAAAAATTGTATTTATTATGCCGAGATTCCGTTGAAAAAGGCAACATAAAGGTGGGAGGCTCATGAAAGAAAAAAGAAATCTATTTATCGCAGAATTAGAAAAAAGTATAAAAGACAGCAATGCAGCAATCACCAGTGGCATGCAGGATACTTTTGAAAAGCTATTGGCAGAAAGTACAAATACATATTTTCAGGCATATTTTGATCATGATTTTGGAGAGATAAACCGATTGCTTCAGGAACAACGTAGTTTGAGAAAAACATTGACGAATGAATTAAGAAATTATGCTGATCAATCTATTGTGTTATATACAAAACTAGTTCAAACATATAACATATTTAATAAACTCATCCAAAACGAAGAGCAAAAAAAGGATTTTGCAGAAAATATATTATTGGTCGAAAAGCGATATGAAAAGGCGAGAGAAGTTTTGGTTTATCTGTATAGGCATGCACATGTCCAGCATAAAGAACTAAAAAATGATTTGGGAATTCCGCCGAGTACACTTAGTGATTTGCTCAATGTGCTAAGGGATATAGAGTGTGTTGAAAAAATAGAAAGTGGAAGGTGTTCTTTCTACAACCTGACAAACGATGGACGCAAATATTTGAGAGAAGTACATCCGGATATCGACGAAGAATGGGACATTGATCCAGACAGTTTCAGTATGGATGTCCGGGAGATTATACGGGGAAAAGAACAAGAAGGAGCTTTTGTTCCGTATTTGAATTATAAAGCGAGAATCAGTTTTGAGAGGCTAGATAATAAGTGGGCTGATGAGGCTGAGGCTTATGTGAATGTTGGATGATATGGGGAGAGCATGTATGAATTTGTTAATAGAAAAATTCGAACGGATAAAAGAAATCGATCATGATTGGGCTCAGACGGTGTATGAAGAGCGAAAGCAAAATACAACGCCTGAAAATAAAGAATTGGTTAATGCTTTTAATGAACTTTTTTCTACAGCGCGGGAAGCTTATAAGAAAGATGCAAAGAAGACGGAAAGTATCTTTAAAACATATATGACTGATGATGGCGCGTGGCTGCTTGAAGATGTCATAAGTTCGCTGGAAATTTTCTTTGAGGTTTCAGAACTGAGAAAAATGCAGAGCAGTGATGAAAAAAAGGCAAAGAAAGTCATTGATTATCTGTTTGATAATGCAATCGTGTATTTTGACCGTCAATTTGCAAACGTCTATGATGAATTTGGATTTCAAACCTTAGATTCTTTTTATAATACAGCCCGGGTACTGGATGGCTTGACGGAATATTATGTAATGCAGCATTTATCGTCAGAAGCGATAAAGAGAGACTTGAAGTCAGAGACAGAATTTGGCGAAAATACGTGCGGCTATCTGGCACATAAGATCAGCGAGAATTCTCATACTTTACAGATGAATATATTGATGGATATGATACGAGCTGATAAAGAGAAATAGTTGGAGAAAAGAGAAAGGGGATAATGGATAATTAGTGATAATGAAAGTGCTTTTGTCTTGCTTCCCGCCCTTGACATCCTCCCGGCTATATGCTAACCTGTTTTACAGATTAAAAAGAATCAAGAACAGTAAAAAGCGACGAGGAAGAGAGTACTCTGCCGGAAGTTTTACAGAGAAATCCCAGAGGACAGGAACAGTGGGCGCAATAAGGAGCACCATATAACTGCCCGTGCTGAGAGGGATGGATGGAAAGCAGAGGAATATGGCTTCTGAGCAGTGCGGGTGAACCGGGGAGACGCATATGACGTGACGATTCCGGCAAACTCGTGAAGGGTCCGCCCTTTAAAGCGGAGAGTGTAGATCAGGCACTCACAGAGGTCTCATTCCGTGAGGATGAGGCGAAGAGAAGTGGTAACACGGCGATATCCCGTCTTCTTGTTTTCAGGAAGACGGGATTTTTTGTTTCCCCAGTACAGTCATAAAAGGCGCGTGCTGAATTGGAAACATCAGCTATGGAAACATCAATTATGTAACAGAAACAATTATACAAGGGAGGGGCATTATGTCAGAGAAACAGAAATATTACATTACAACCGCTATAGCCTACACATCAGGCAAGCCGCATATCGGAAACACCTATGAGATCGTGCTGGCGGACGCGATCGCGCGCTACAAGAGAAGTCAGGGGTATGATGTGTTCTTCCAGACAGGTACGGACGAGCACGGACAGAAGATCGAGCTGAAGGCACAGGAAGCGGGCATCACTCCGAAGGAGTTTGTGGACAATGTATCCACAGAGATCAAGAGAATCTGGGATCTGATGGACACTTCTTATGATAAATTTATCCGCACTACGGATGAAGACCATGAGAAACAGGTGCAGAAGATTTTTAAGAAGCTCTATGATCATGGGGATATTTACAAAGGATATTATGAGGGTATGTACTGTACTCCATGTGAGTCTTTCTTCACAGAGTCCCAGCTTGTAGACGGAAAGTGTCCGGACTGCGGACGGGAAGTACAGCCGGCGAAAGAAGAAGCATATTTCTTCAAAATGAGTAAGTATGCGGACCGTCTGATCGAGCATATCAACACGCATCCGGAGTTTATCCAGCCGGTATCCAGAAAGAATGAGATGATGAACAACTTTCTCCTTCCGGGGCTTCAAGACTTGTGTGTGTCCAGAACCTCATTTAAATGGGGAATCCCTGTGGATTTTGATCCGAAGCACGTGATTTATGTGTGGCTGGATGCGCTGACAAACTATATCACAGGGATTGGTTATGACGCGGATGGTGACAGCACAGCGCAGTTTGAAAAGCTGTGGCCGGCTGACCTGCATCTGATCGGAAAAGATATCATCCGTTTCCATACGATTTACTGGCCCATTTTCCTGATGGCGTTGGGGCTGCCCCTTCCCAAGCAGGTGTTCGGGCATCCGTGGCTCCTTCAGGGAGACGGCAAGATGAGCAAGTCTAAGGGAAATGTGCTCTATGCGGACGAGCTGGTTGATTTCTTCGGGGTGGATGCGGTACGTTATTTCGTGCTCCACGAGATGCCTTTTGAAAATGACGGCGTCATCACTTGGGAACTGATGGTGGAGCGTCTGAATTCTGACCTTGCGAATACCCTTGGGAATCTGGTGAACCGTACAGTTTCTATGACGAATAAATATTTCGGCGGAACGGTGGCGGACAAAGGAACGCGGGAAGAAGTCGATGCTGACTTGGAAGCAGTTATAGAGAGCACGCCAAAGGCAGTGGATGAGAAGATGGATACATTGAGAGTTGCCGACGCGATCACAGAGATCTTTAATCTCTTCAAGCGCTGCAACAAATATATTGATGAGACAATGCCGTGGGCACTGGCAAAGGATGAGGCGAAGAAAGACCGTCTGGAGACGGTGCTCTGGAATCTGATCCAGGGGATTTCCGCAGGAGCTGTGCTCCTGGAATCCTTTATGCCGTCCGCCAGCAGGAAGATATTAGAGCAGCTTGGAGGCGGACATGTAACGGAGAAGCCGGAGATCCTGTTCCAGAGACTGGATCTTGAGGAAGTGATGAAAAAGGTGGAAGAGCTCCATCCTCCGATGGCTGATGCGGAAGCTCCATCTTCTGACGAGGCTGTGATTGATATAGAACCGAAGGATGAGATCACCTTTGAGCAGTTTGGGACAATGCAGTTTCAGGTGGGAGAGATCATTGCCTGCGAGGAAGTGAAAAAGTCTAAAAAGCTTCTCTGCTCCCAAGTGAAGATCGGAAGTCAGGTAAAGCAGATCGTCTCGGGGATTAAGGCTCATTATACCCCCGAAGAAATGGTCGGAAAGAAAGTTATGGTTCTTGTGAACTTAAAGCCGGCAAAACTGGCAGGAGTTCTCTCAGAAGGCATGCTGCTCTGTGCAGAGGATTCAGAAGGGAATCTATCGCTTATGGTGCCGGAAAAAGAGATGCCGGCAGGCGCGGAAATCTGTTAAATATGTGAGTGGCAGAAGGATGCGGAACTGCTGATCTAAAAAAGGAGAGCTGTTTTCAGACAGCTCTCCTTTTTGGTAGGGCAAGACCCTGTTTTCTTTACAGATATTCTATTTTTGCAGAATTTCCAGCTTTTTCAAAGTTCCCAGTAGCTTTGAATTATCTTCCGGCAGCATAATACAGAACCGTATGAATTCCCCATCCAGACACTGGAATGACGAGCAGTCCCTGATCATGAGTCCTGCCCTGATGCACCGTTCAAACACATCAAAGGATGTGATCCCGTCTTTTACGATCTTTACGAGCAGGAAATTGGCGTACGGCTCATAAGTCTTATAATCCGGCATCTGAGATACAGCCTGATACATCCGGTCTCTCTCTGTCAGGATCAGTTCTCT
>OERS01000219.1_pt1 | contig 11551 bp, 9 predicted proteins | sample 1540071 | NCBI WGS metagenome assembly OERS01 (sample SAMEA3891878, study PRJEB23780) | metagenome | biome: terrestrial biome; feature: animal house; material: Caecal content | place: Italy | collected 2015-05-05 | reverse complement strand
GAGGAGGACTTAGCGTATGGATTATCCGAAGTTACCTGGCCTGACCCCGGATGGCCGCGTCTACTGGAACGAGGAGATGGGCACCATCGAGGCCCGGATCCCCAACGGCGGATACCGCAGCGGCCACGGCCCCGCCCTGCTGGAGCTGCCCAACGGCGACCTGCTGTGCGTGTGGTTTGCCGGCTCCTTTGAGGGCAACGCCGACGTCCATATCGTCTGCTCCCGGCTGGAGAAGGACAGCGAGGCCTGGACGGAGCCTGTGGACGTGTCCGGCGACCCGGAGCGCAGCGAGCAGAACCCCTCCCTGTTCTACGGCCCCGACGGGGCGGTCTGGGCCATGTACACCGCCCAGCTGGACCGGGTGCCCGGCAAGGACAACATGCAGTTCACCTCGGTGGTGCGCTGCCAGAAGAGCTTTGACGGCGGCCGCACCTGGGGCCCCTACGAGACGGTGTTCCCCGAGGAGGGCACCTTCTGCCGCCAGCCCATCCAGGTGCTGTCCAACGGCCGGTGGATCTTCTCCAACTGGATCTGCACCGACTCGGCCGACGGCCTGTCGGGGGACCCCACCGCCTTCCGCCTGTCGGACGACGAGGGCAAGACCTGGCGGATGGTCATGATGCCCAGGTCCAACGGCCATGTCCACGCCAACGTGGTGGAGCTGGAGCCGGGGCACCTGGTGGCCTTTATGCGCAACCGTGAGGCCTACCGCATCCACCGCAGCGAGTCCTTTGACTGGGGCGAGACCTGGACCGAGCCCAAGCCCACCCCGCTGCCCAACAACAACTCCAGCATCAGCGCCATCAAGCTCCAGAGCGGCCGGGTGGCCATCGCCTACAACCCCACCTGCACCCCCGATCCCCAGCCCGGCAAGGCGGCCTGGCCCGGCCTGCGCTGCCCCGTGGCGGTGGCCCTGTCCGAGGACGGGGGCCTGACCTTCCCCATCATCCGCTGGATGGAGCGGGGCGAGGGCTACATGGGCGACGAGAACCGCACCAACAACAAGCAGTACGAGTACCCCTATCTCATGCAGGGGAAGGACGGCGCCCTGCACCTGGCCTACGCCGCCCGCACCCGGCAGGGGATCAAATACGTCCGCTTCCGCGAGGAGGACGTCCTGGGCGCCCGGCGGGAGCGGGTGGGCCTGTACAACCCCACCGCCGCCCAGGGGACCAAATAAAGCGCGCTTTCCAGAAAGACTTACCATTGCATAGGAGGAGATTTTTATGCTGACGCAATACAACCTGAAGATGCCCCACGCCGTCTATGGCGGCGAAAACGCGATGGACAACATCACCGCCATCATTAAGGCGCGGGGCGCAAAGAAGGTGGCCATGTTCACCGACAAGGGCATCGAGGCCGCCGGCCTGTTCGCCCTGCCCGAGGCGGCGGTCAAGGCCGCCGGCGCTCAGTATTACGTCCTGGACGACCTGCCCGCCGAGCCCAGCTACATGGCGGTGCAGAAGCTGGTGGACGAGTTCAAGCACAGCGGCGCCGACCTGATCGTGGCCTGCGGCGGCGGCAGCGTCATGGACGCCGCCAAGCTGGCCAGCGTGCTGGTCACCGACAGCTACGGCGTCAAGGAACTGCTGGACGACCCCGGCATGGCCCAGAAGTGCGTGCCCATCGTCCTGGTCCCCACCACCGCCGGCACCGGCGCCGAGGTCACCCCCAACGCCATCGTCGCCGTCCCCGAAAAGGAGCTGAAGGTGGGCATCGTCAACGAGCACATGATCGCCGACTACGTCATCCTGGACGCCCGGATGATCAAGAACCTGCCCCGCAAGATCGCGGCGGCCACCGGCGTCGACGCCCTGGCCCACTGCATCGAGTGCTTCACCAGCAACAAGGCCAACCCCTTCAGCGACCTGTACGCCCTGGAGGGCCTGGACCTGATCCTGAACAACATCGAAAAAGCCTGCGACGACCCCGAGGCCATGGCCGAAAAGAACCGGATGCAGATCGCGGCCTACTACGGCGGGCTGGCCATCACCGCGTCGGGCACCACCGCCGTCCACGCCCTGAGCTACCCGCTGGGCGGCAAGTACCACATCGCCCACGGCGTGTCCAACGCCATCCTGCTGGCCCCGGTGATGCGCTTCAACAGCGAGCACCCCGCCGTCAAGGAGCGGCTGGCCGCTGCCTACGACCGCTGCTGCCACGAGGAAAAGACCTGCGCCACCGTGGAGGAGAAGAGCGCCTGGATGATCGCCCGGCTGGAGCAGATCGTCCGGCACCTGGACATCCCCACCAGCCTGAAGGAGTTCGGCGTGCCCGAAGAGGACCTGGAGGGCCTGGTGGAGGCCGGCATGCAGGTGCAGCGCCTGCTGGTGAACAATATGCGCCCCGTCACCCCCGACGACGCCCGCAAACTGTACCAGGAAGTCATGTGACGCCGGCGCGTCCAGGGGGGACCCATTTCTGCCTGCATTCGCAGGTCAGAAATTTTACTGGTTGCGGTGCCCTGTTTTTGCCGCGCCCGTCGTAGCGGGCTTGCAAAAAGCAGACCGCGGCCCCTGCTCCGTCTCGGCTGTATCGTCCACAGGACGCGCCGAGACTGTGCAGTCCCCTGGTATCCCCCTTTTCGACGAAATTTTCCAGCGAACCGCGCACTCGGCCTTCGGCCTCGCACACTCTCGCCGGAAAATTTCCCTGTCGGTGTTCAGACCGTACGCGCATGTCGTCCGGTCTGAACGGATTGGATGATTTGGTTTACCCACAAATAAAGGATACAAAAGCAAAGGAGAACCTACCATGAAGGCAGTCGAAATCAAAGGCATCATCCCCCCGATCATCACCCCGATGAACGACGACGAGTCCATCAACGTGGCCGAGCTGCGGGCCCAGGTCAACCGCCAGATCGAGGGCGGCGTCCACGCCATTTTCTGCTTTGGCACCAACGGTGAGGGCTACATCCTGAACGGCAAGGAGAAGGAGCTGGTCCTGCGCACCGTCATCGAAGAGTGCAACGGCCGCGTCCCCGTCTATGCCGGCACCGGCTGCATCTCCACCAAAGAGACCATCGAGCAGAGCAAGATGGCCCAGGCTCTGGGCGCGGACGTGCTGTCCATCATCACCCCCAGCTTTGCCGCCGCCAGCCAGAACGAGCTGTACGAGCACTACAAGGCCGTGGCCGAGGCGGTGGATATGCCCATCGTCCTGTACAACATCCCCGCCCGCACCGGCAACGCCCTGGCCCCCGCCACCGTGGCCCGGCTGGCCCAGATCGACAACATCGTGGGCGCCAAGGACTCTTCGGGCAACTTCACCAACATCCTGGCCTACATCGACGCGGGCAAGAGCAAGAAGAACGGCGCCTTCTCCACCCTGTCCGGCAACGACCAGCTCATCATCTGGAACCTGCTGGCCGGCGGCACCGGCGGCATCGCCGGCTGCGCCAACGTCTACCCCCATGTGATGGCCTCCATCTACAACCTGTTCATGGAGGGCAAGATCGAGGAGGCCAAGGCGGCCAACGCCAGCATCGCTTCCTTCCGCGCCTGCTTCAAGTACGGCAACCCCAACACCATCGTCAAGACGGCCGTGGCCATGCTGGGCTACAACGTGGGCAAGTGCCGCGCCCCCTTCAACCAGGTGCCGGAGGAAGGCATCAAGGCCCTGGAGAAGGTGCTGAAGGAGAACGCCGACAAGGGGATGTGCTGAGCCCCTCTCGGCCGGCCCTCCGCACACGGGGGGAGAGGGCCCAAAGCAGACGTTTCTCAGAACAAGAGGAGGGTTTTATCTATGAATCGACCCATTGTTGGCATCACCATGGGCGACCCGGCCGGCAACGGCCCCGAGATCACCGTCAAGGCGCTGGCCCACGGGGATATTTATGACCGCTGCCGCCCCATCGTGGTGGGCGACGCCAAAATGCTGGAGCAGGCCAAAGGCTTTGTGGGCCGGCCGGACATCCAGATCCACCGCTGTGAAAAGGTGTCCGACGCCCTGTTCACCCCCGGCACCATCGACGTGCTGCACATGGAGCTGATCCCCGATGCAGCTGCCTTTGAGCTGGGCAAGGTGAGCGTGGCGGGAGGCAACGCGGCGTTCCAGTGCGTCAAAAAGGTGATCGAGCTGGCCATGGCCGGCGAGGTGGACGCCACCTGCACCAACGCCCTGAACAAAGAGGCCATGAACAAGGCCCTGGAGGCGGACGGCGGCGCCCACTCGGACGGGTACACCCATTTCGACGGCCACACCGAGATCTACGCCACCTACACCCACACCAAAAAGTACACCATGATGCTGGCCCACCACGACCTGCGGGTGGTCCATGTGTCCACCCACTGCTCCCTGCGGGAGGCCTGCGACCGGGTCAAAAAGGCCCGGGTGCTGGAGGTGATCGAGATCGCCCACCAGGCCTGCAAGGACATGGGCATCGCCCAGCCCCGGGTGGCGGTGGCCGGCCTGAACCCCCACTGCGGCGAGAACGGCCTGTTCGGCACCGAGGAGATCGAGGAGATCAAGCCCGCCATCGAGGCGGCCCGGGCCGAGGGGATCGACGCCATCGGACCCATCCCCCCCGACAGCGTGTTCAGTGAGGCGCTGGGCGGCTGGTACGACATCGTGGTCTGCATGTACCACGACCAGGGGCACATCCCCCTCAAGACGGTGGGCTTTGTCTACGACCGCGAAAAGCAGGCGTGGAAGGCCGTGGAGGGCGTCAACGTCACCCTGGGCCTGCCCATCATCCGGGCCAGCGTGGACCACGGCACCGGCTTCGGCCACGCCGGCAGCGGCCACGCCAACGAGCTGAGCCTGGTCAACGCCATGGACTACGGCATCCGCCTGGCGGAGAACCGCAAGGCCTGATCACCCCCGAGAAGCGTCTCAGCCCGCTGAGATTTGTTTCTGATAGAGGTTCCCCGGAAGAAGCCGGTCCGGAGGAGGCGGTACGCGCCTCCGCCCCCGCCGGACGCGGCTCCCGCCGGAGGCCCAAGACGCGGCGTGTGGAAGCCCCCGCGCCCGCCCCGCCGGGCGGGTCCCTGCATAGACCGGACAGACCCCGCCCCCGGCCCGGGCCCCGGCGCTTCCATACGCGGCATGTCCCCAAAATCGTAGGAGGAGAAAGAAAATTATGACAGTCCCAATGATAATCGCCCTTCTTGTCACCGCCTTCATGGTCTGGCTGATCATGACGGACAAGGTGCCCTTCGGAGCGGCCCCCCTGATCGCCTGCGCGCTGATGGTGCTCTTCGGCGTCACCGACATCGCCACAGCCTTCCGCGGCTTTTCCAACTCCAGCATCGTCATGCTGGCGTCCTTCATGGTCATCATCGCGGCCCTGCAGAAGACCCGGTTCATCGCCGCGTTCAAGCGCGCGATCCTGCGCATGGCCTCCAAGGGCGGCTATAAGGCCTACGTGCTGATCATCCTGGTGGTCATGCTGGGCACCAGCCTCTTCGGCACCGGCTCCACCGCTTACTACGTCATGGTCCTGGGCCTGCTGTCCACCATCCCGTCCACCCAGGCCCTGCCCCGGTCCAAGTTCCTGATGCCCGCGGGCTTCGCCTGCAACCACCCCCTGATCCCCGTCAACACCGCCCTGCAGTACGGCTATGTCATCGCCGTTCTGGAGGCCGGCGGCGCGGCCATGAGCGTCTCCCTGCCCAAGTTCGCTATCGTGAACCTCTGCCTCTCCCTGGGCTTCCTGATCTGGTGCCTGGTGGCCTACAAGTTCATGCCCGTCAAGGACGTGCCCGCGACCACCGAGGCCGCCGCTGAGGCCGCCGAGGAGGCCGAGGCCCTGCCCGCTTGGCAGGAGTACGTGATCTACGGCTGCTTCGTGGCCGCCATCATCGGCATGGTGGCTCAGAGCTACATCGGCGACCAGGGCTACGCCGTGGTGGCCACCGCCGTGTGCGTGCTGCTGCTGACCAAGATCATGAACTTCAAGGAGATCTGCAGCAACCTGGGCGCCCCCATTATCCTCATGTCCGCCGGCGTCATCGGCGTGGCCGAGGCCCTGGGCGTCACCGGCCTGACCGTGACCAACGTCTTTGGCTACGGCCAGCAGAAGGGCCACGAAGCCTACTTCCGGGGTGTGCCGGTGGAAGCCCGGCTGCTGCCCAAGCTGAAGGTGGAGGTCGTGGTCTCCAAGGTGCCGGTGGATGCGGTGGTGGAAGCCGCCCGCAAGGCCCTGTACACCGGCCATGTGGGCGACGGCAAGATCTTCGTCTACGACGTGGAGAACGTGGTCAAGGTCCGCACCGGCGAGGAGGGCTACGACGCCCTGCAGGACGCCGACTGACCCGCCGCCCCGGAGGCCCCCTCTCCGGCCTTCCGGGCACGGCAGTCTTTCGCATCGTTTCCCGTCTCCCCGGCCGCGGGCGTATGCCCCCGGCCGGGGCTTTTTTGTCCGGCCGTGCGGCGGGGGCTTCCCGGCAGGCGGCCGCGATTGCCTTCCGCCGGCAAATCATGTATAATAAACATGATACCGGCACGCTGCCGGAAGCAAGCTGCCCACTGGCCGATCCCAGGCCGAACAGGAAGGAAAAACATCATGTCTGCAGAGGAGACCCGCCCCTTTGGGCCACAGGCGCTGCCCGAGCGCGGCACCATGCTGATCGTGGATGACGACGCGATCAACTGCGCCATCCTGGAAAATATCTTTGCCCCCTACTACAACACCGACACGGCTCCGGACGGCCGGGCCGGGCTGGAGGCCGTGCTGGAAAAACAGGACAGCCTCTGCGCCGTCCTGCTGGATGTCATCATGCCCGGGATGGACGGCATCCAGGTGCTGCACGCCCTGGCGGAACGGGGGCTGCTGGCAAAGATCCCGGTCTTTCTCATCACGGCCGAGGCCAGCGGCAGCGTCATGAAAGAAGCCTATGCCCTGGGGGTGATGGACGTCATCAGCAAGCCGGTCATCCCCTATGTGGTGCTGCGGCGGGTGCAGTCGGTGGTGGAACTGTTCCGCGCCCGGGAGCGGCTGAGCAATGTGGTGGAGCTGCAGCAGGCCGACCTGCTGGCCCAGGCCAAAAAGATCATCGAGCTGAACAAGGGGATGATCGAGGCCCTGGCCGCCGCCATCGAGTTCCGCAGCGAGGAATCGGGGGAGCACGTCCGCCGCATCCACGACATCACCCGCACCCTGCTCCTCGCCACCCCGCTGGGCGAGGGGCTGAGCCGGATCGAGATCGAGCAGATCGCCCTGGCCTCCATCATGCACGATGTGGGCAAGATCGCCGTGCCCGACGCCATCCTGAACAAGCCCGGCCGGCTGACCGCCGAGGAATTTGAGGTGATGAAGGGCCACACCGTCCAAGGGGCCCGCCTGCTGGAACAGATCCCCCAGCTGCGGGAGAACGGGGCCTACCCCTACGCCTGGGACATCGCCCGCCACCACCACGAGCGGTGGGACGGCCGGGGCTATCCCGACGGGCTGAAAGGGGACGAGATCACCCTGTGGGCCCAGATCGTCTCCCTGGCCGACGTCTACGACGCCCTCAGCTGCAAGCGGGTGTACAAGGACGCCTTCCCCCGGGAAAAGGTGAACGAGATGATTCGCACCGGGGCCTGCGGATGCTTCAACCCCCGCCTGCTGGCGTGTTTTTTCCAGGTGGAGGACCAGCTGCACCGGATGTATGATAAGGAGGACTGACCATGGAACAGGCAAAAAAGGAGATGCTGGCCGCCGCGGGCATCGACGCGGAGGACGCGCTGGAACGCTTTATGGGCAGCGAAGCGCTGCTGACCCGGTTTCTGGGCCGCTTTTTGGAGGACGCCAGCATGGACGCCCTGCGCGGGGCGGTGGCCGCCGGGGACTGGGACAAGGCCCTGACCGCCTCCCACACCCTCAAGGGGATGTGCGGCAACCTGTCCATGACGGTGCTGTATGACCTGTTCACCCGGCAGGTGGCCCTGCTGCGGGCGTCCGACACCGCCGGGGCCGCCGCCCTGATGCCGGAGATCGAGGCGGCCTGCCGGAAGGCGGCCGCCGCCATCCGGGAGCTGTGACGGTGGCCGGGCATCAAAAGGGGCGCTGGCTGCCCCTGTGGAAAAAGCTGCGCTATTACCTGGTGGCCACGGCGGTGCTGGTGGCGGCGGGGGTGGGCTTTTTTGTCTTTCTGCGGCGGATCCTGCTGGTGAACTACCAGAGCCTGGAGACCTCCATGGCCCAGAACTACGCCGCCGAGGTGGAGGGCGACCTGGACATCTACAAGGCCCTGATCGCGGTGGAGGCGGACGGCCTCGACGCCCGCATTGAGGAAGGGGAGCCCGTCGAAGCCCTGACCAGCTGGATCAGCCGCTACAGCGACCGGCTGCACAAACTTTTCGGCCCGGGCATGGTGGATACCTATGCGATCTACAACGGGCAGGTGCTGGCGGCCGACCCCTGGGAGGAAGCCGCCGCCTACGACTACGCCTCGACCGAGTGGTACCAGATGGCCCTTGCGGCGGAGGGCGAGGCCATTTTCACCGACGTCTATGCGGACATGGTCTGCGGCCGGGACGTGCTGACGGTGGCCCAGAAGTGCGACAACAGCGACACGGTGGTGGCCTTCGACATCTTTCCCGAAAACCTGCTGATCGACCTGGGCCGGGTGGCCCTGCCCGAGGGGGCGTCCATCTTTTTGTGCGACGGGCGGCAGCAGGTGCTGTACGCCAACACCAGCCTGAACACCGGCAGCGAGGCGTTCCCTTCCTACATCGCCCGGATGCAGCAGGGGGTCAGGAACGGCTATTTCGACCGCTACGACGCGTTCATCGAGGACATCGACGGCATCCGCCGCGGGGTCTACTACACCTGGCTGGAAAACGGCTGGCTGATGATGATCACGGTGCCGGTGGAAAGCATGCTGACCCAGCTGCATCTGTTCACCCTGCTGTACGGGACGATCCTGGCGGCCTGGTGCGTGGGGTTTGCCATCATCATCTGGCGCAACGTGCGGCTGGACGCCATGATGGCCCGCTCCAACGAGACGGTGAAGGTGCTGAGCAACTCCTACTACGGGCTGTTCCGCATCAACTACCAGCAGGGCACCTACGAGATGATCAAGGGCTCCCCCTACGCCCGCAAAAACCTGAAGCCCCAGGGCCTTTATGAGGAGTTCCTGCGGGTGATCGGCGCGGTGATGGAGCCGGACACCATCGACGAGTTCCGCAAGAGTTTTTCCACCGACAGCCTGCGCAGCCTGGTGGCGGGCCACGTCCGGGACTACGGCGGCGATTTTCTGGGCAAGTACGAGAGCGGCGAGCGCTGGATCAACGTCCGGGTCCTGTTCGACGAGACGCTGGAGCCGGAGGAGGCGGTCCTCTGCTTCCGGGAGGTGGACCAGGAAAAGCGCCGCCAGATCCAGGAGCGCCGCCTGCTGGAGGAGACGCTGGCCACCGCCCGCAAGAGCGAAAAATCCAAGCTGGCCTTTTTCAACAATATGTCCCACGACATGCGCACCCCCCTCAACGCCATCCTGGGCGTGGTGGACCTGCTGCGCCAGCACACCGCCGAGCCGGACAAGGTGCGGGAATACACCGACAAGATCGCCTACTCGGGCCGGCAGCTGCTGGACCTGGTGAACGACATCCTGGATATGTCCCGGATGGAGCAGGGCAAGGTGGTCCTGAACAACGAAGCCTTCGACCTGGCCGCCTGCGTGCAGGCCTGCACCGACTCGTTCCAGCCGCAGGCCCGGCGGGAGGGCAAGACCTTTACCGTCCGCTGCGAGATCGCCGACCGCTGCGTCATGGGGGACGCGACCCGCATCACCCAGATCCTGAACAACCTGCTGTCCAACGCCTTCAAGTTCACCAGCGCCGGGGAGAGCGTGGCGGTGACGGTGCGCCAGATGGGCGGCCCGCCCACCCCCCAGTACCAGATCGTGGTCGAGGACACCGGCATCGGGATGTCGAAGGAGTTCCTGCCCCAGCTTTTTGAGCCGTATGCCCGGGAGACCCGGTTCTTCTCCCGGCAGGTGGTGGGCACCGGGCTGGGGATGCCCATTGTGAAGAGCCTGGTCACCCAGATGAGCGGCCAGATCTATGTGGACAGCGCCCTCGGCAGGGGCACCACCTTTACGGTCACGGTGCCCTTCATCACCGCCCGGGCCGAGGAGGAGAGCCGCCAGACCCGGGAGGACCTGAAGGCCGGCGGCGCCGGCGGGGCGTTCTCCCTTGCGGGCCGGCGGATCCTGCTGGCGGAGGACAACATGCTGAACATGGAGATCGCCTGCGAGATCCTGACCATGAACGGGCTGGAGGTGCTCCAGGCCTGGAACGGCCGGGAGGCGGTGGAGCTGTTCCAGGCGTCGGCCCCCTACGAGATCGACGCCATCCTGATGGATATGCAGATGCCCCAGATGGACGGCTGCGAGGCTGCCCGGGCCATCCGGGCGCTGGAGCGGCCCGACGCCGGGACGGTGCCCATCATCGCGGTGACGGCCAACGCCTTTGCGGAGGACATCGCCGCCACCACGGCCGCCGGGATGAACGCCCATATCTCCAAGCCCATCGACTTCCGGGCCCTGTGCGCCACCCTGGAAAAGTTCATGCAGGGGTAAGCGCCCCGCGCCGCCGGGATGAAAAATGCGTGAAAGCTGTTTTTCCGTGCCCTTTTCTATGATACAATGGGAGAGGGGGAGCAGCCTCCCCCACATCTTAGATCCGGGAGGATTACGGAATGCTCAAACGTATACGGGCGTCACACCCGTTTCTCTATTGCATCCTGGCCGCCGTCCTGTTCCTGTTGGCCATGACGGTGGGCCTGGAGCTGTTCCTGCTGGTGCTGGTCCTGCTGGGGCCGGCCGCCATGGGGCTGTTCACCCAGGAGATGTTCCTGCTGCAGTGCGTCAACGAGCTGTTCGGCCTGGGGGCGGGGGTGTTCCTGCTCTGGCGCACCGGGCGGCTGTGGGTCTACCGCCAGCGGGGCCGCGGCTTTCTGGACGGGCTGCTGCTGGGGATGGTCCCCTTTGTGCTGCTGTGCCAGTCCCTCAGTTTCAACCTGGGGGTGGCCGGCCCTGCGCAGGGCGCGCCCCTGCGGCCCCTGTGGCAGATCGCGGTGTTCTTTCTCTGCATGTTCCTCATCAGCATGGCGGAGGAGACCGTGTTCCGGGGCGTCATCTGCCAGACCCTGCTGGAACATTTCGGCCCCAGCCGGGCCGGCGTCTGGAAAGCCTGCCTGCTTTCGGGGCTGCTGTTCGGCGCAGGGCATCTGATCAACCTGCGGGCCAGCGAACCGATGGGGGTGCTGATCCAGTGCTGCGTGACGGCCAGCCTGGGGATGCTGTACGCGGCGGTCTACTTCCGCGGGGGCAACCTGTGGGTGCTGATCTTTCTGCACACGCTGCAGGACACCGCCGCCGCCATCGACATCGGCCTGTACCAGACCACCGACAGCATCAGCGGGATCGTCAGCAGCTACGACCCCAGCATGCTGACCGGGATGCTGCTCTATCTGATCCCCACTGCGTTTCTCCTGCGCAAAGGGCGCATCCCGGAGGTCGCCGCCTTCTGGGCCCGGCCGGAGCGCCCCGCCCGCTCCCCGGAACAGGCCTAGGGTGTATCTGAGAAGTCAAAAATGCTGGGATATTCGCCAAAAAGCGCCAGA
>OERS01000217.1_pt1 | contig 11620 bp, 27 predicted proteins | sample 1540071 | NCBI WGS metagenome assembly OERS01 (sample SAMEA3891878, study PRJEB23780) | metagenome | biome: terrestrial biome; feature: animal house; material: Caecal content | place: Italy | collected 2015-05-05 | reverse complement strand
CTATCTGCCGTTTATATGACGATTTCATTTTACTTGAAGCATTATCGTATTTTCTTAATAAATCTTTATGGTAAACCTCTAATTTTGAGTTACTCATAAGCTTAATTTTGTTTTTGTTATAAAATCTTTTGTCTTCTTTCATAAATAATTTCCAGCATAGAAAACAGGAAAAATATCTTGACTTATACAAACATATGTTCGATAATAGACGTAGATAATTTTAACCACGTTTTCTCATTGGGGGTGCTACATGAGCAAAGATGAATATAAAAAGTACATAATTGAAACGGTCAATAAAATTGATAATATAAATTTTTTAAACCGTATATTAAACTATGTAATGAAATATCTCACAAAGCAGTCGGGGAAATGAATCCCCGGCTTTCTTTATGAAAAAATACTTTTTATGTACTCTTTGATAACCGATCTTTGTTCGTCATTAAGTTCCAAATATTTTTCAATAATTTTCTTGTCAATCTCATCTAGCTTAAAATCTTCTGCAATTTCATCTATCACGCTTTCAGGTGTGTGTGTAAACATATCAACGTTTTTACCCTCCAGCCAAAGCGGATTTACATGAAATTCTTTACAGATAGCTGTAAGAGTTGTATTAGACGGTGTTCTTCTTCCTAATTCATAATTAGCAATAGTATTTCTTGCAGAGCCTATTCTTCTGCCAAATTCTTCTTGACTAATTCCTAGCGTCTCTCTTAACAATTTAATTCTTTCGTTCACGTTTTCACCTCCTGATCTTATTATATCATTAATGTTCTCATTGTCAACAAATATTTTAAAAAAAGTATTGACAATGAACACAATGAGACGTATAATGATCTCATAGAGAACAAGGGAGGTGAGAAAAACGAGAATTAAGGATTATGTAATATCAATTGTTGTAGCAAGCTTAGCAAGCGTGGTAGTGACCATATTATTCCGTTTAGCAGTAGGGTTGTTATGATGCTTACGATTATGGGTATTGTAAATCTGGAACGGTTCAAATCTTTTCTGTATAGAAGATAATCAATGCCGATTTCAGATATTTCACACATGCCTGTTCCGGTCGGCTTCCAACCAGGTGATGATTGCTCTTTTATTTCATAGACTAATTTCAATCTGAGCAATCTTTCGCATTTGCATTTTTCGACCGGATGTTTCGATGAAAGCTTTAATATGTGTTTCTCGCGAAAATTTAAAACAATTTGACTAAATTCCATAGTATATCTCCCTTCAGGGAAGATTATACCACAAGAAAGAAGGTGATAAATTGCGAAAACATAAAAATGTATTAGACAAAAAACGAAAAGATGCAAAAGAATTGATCGTAATGATAGAAAATCTCCCAGAAGACAAGAAAAGAGAAGTGCTCGGCATTGTACGCGGATATTCGCTTTGCGTTGAAACCGAAAAGAAGGAGGGCGCATGAACGAATTAGTAGTGCTGAAAGGAAATGATGTTTTTACAGACAGTCTGATTATTTCAAGAGGAACGGGAGTTGCTCACAGGAAATTGAAAGAGACTATCCGAAAGTATCAAAAAGTAATGGAGCGGTTCGGAAAACTTCCTGCCCCACGTCAGGCAGAAAGTACTGGAGGAAGGCCAGAAGAGTATTATCTGCTGAATGAAGAACAAGCTACATTCCTTATAACTCTTTTGAAAAACACCGATCCGGTGGTTGAGTTTAAGGCCAGATTGGTTTCTGAATTCTATAAGATGCGTCGATTCATCCTTGAGCGGCAGACTCAAACATGGATCGAAACCAGACAAGCCGGAAAACGGACACGCAAGGCAGAAACGGACATCATCAAGAAACTCGTGGAATATGCCAAGAATCAGGGAAGTACACACGCAGATATGCTGTACATCACTTATTCCAAGCTGGCAAATAAAATGGCTGGTATCCAGAAGCGGGATGAGGCTACGGTGATGCAACTTAATAACCTGTCACTGATGGAAAACATTATTCTTCATGTGATTGATACGGGAATCCTGACAGGAAAGCATTATAAGGACATTTATAAAGACTGCAAGAAGCGCTTGGAAACCGTAAAAGACTTGGCGTATCTTGAGGCAACGGCATAATGCGCCGGAAAGAAAGGGGTGATAAGGAAGATGCCAAGGACAACACTAAAACGTGAAAAATACATGGCTAGGGACACCGCCGACCTGATCCGCAATAAAATGCGCCGTCAGGAAATCACACAGCAGGATATTGGCGATGAATTCGGGATCTGCGGCAGGGCGGTGGGATACAAGCTGGATAGAATGAATTTTACCTATCCGCAGCTAGTCAAGATATTTGCAAAGCTGGAATTTACGGAAGGAGAAATATTGAAATGTATGAAAAAGTGATGACCGTCATCACCGGCCTTGGCTGGCTGGCCGTGCTGATCGGGGCTGCTGCGGTACCGGAGGATGCGGTAAAAGGTGTTGCGGTTGCGGCGGTGGGGCTAATGATGATGGGAATAGGAGAAAGAAACATTGAAAAAATTTGAATTGACAAGTGAGAGCATCGTAAATATTTTCGGAAAGAAATTATTCCGGATCAAAGCACTGATAGAATTTGGAAACGTGAAAGAAGGAGAGCTCGGCGGATTTATAGAAAAAGAAGAAAACCTGAGCCACGAAGGGAATGCCTGGGTCTCCGGGAATGCCAGGGTCTACGAGAATGCCAGGGTCTCCGGTAATGCCAAGGTCTACGGGGATGCCAAGGTCTACGGGGATGCCAAGGTCTACGAGAATGCCAGGGTCTCCGGTAATGCCTGGGTCTGCGGGAATGCCTGGGTCTGCGGGAATGCCTGGGTCTGCGGGGATGCCGAGGTCTCCGGTAATGCCAAGGTCTACGGGGATGCCGAGGTCTATGGAAATGCCAAGGTCTACGGGGATGCCAAGGTCTACGGAAATGCCGAGGTCTGCGGAAATGCCTGGGTCTGCGGGGATGCCAGGGTCTACGGCGATGCCGAGGTCTACGGAAATGCCGATTATGCTACCGTAAAAGGATTCGGGACAGAATATCGAACTACTACATTTTTTAAATGTAAAGACGGAATTTTGAGAGTGAAATGCGGTTGCTTTTACGGCGATCTGGAAGAATTCCGGAATCAAGTCAAAAATACAAGAAAAGGGAAAATTGCGGAAGAATACCTGATGATTGCCGATTTGATGGAAAAGCACTTTAAGGAAGGATGATTATGAAGCAGGATGAGTTTGACCGCTATCTGGAAAATCTCGTGCAGGAATCAAAAAAATCTGTTTGTTTTGGATCGATTTATGATAAAGCCCTGTTTCAGGGCGCTATGATGGGACTTCTGGCCTGCGACAAAGGGCATACCTTCACAGGCAAGCAGGTGGCGGAGATCATCAATACTGCCCTGAATTACAAAAGCCCCGGGAATGAGGGTTCCGCAGGGGCAAAGGTAAAAATATTACAAGAGGATTATACATCAAATCAGAGGTAAAGACAATGGATGAGATAGAAAATATGATGGCAAAATCCCATTCTATCGCCGCAAGGACGGCAAGAAATTATATAGAGGAAGAGGTAAGAAAATATGAAGCTTTACGAGATCACCGGGGAAATTTTAGAACTGCTGATGATGGCAGAGGATTCAGAACTGGATCAGAAGATGATTCAGGACACAATGGAAGGATTGGACTTTGAATTTGAAGAAAAGGCGGAAGCATACGCGAAAATCATTAAGACAATGGAAATGGATATCACTGGTCTTGACACAGAAATCCAGAGGATGACAAAGAAAAAAGCGACTATAAAGAATAATATCGGCCATCTGAAAAAATCGCTGGAGCAATCTATGATTGCAACCGGTAAGAGAAAATTCAAGACGGCACTTTTCGGATTTGAAATTCAGAAGAATCCTCCGAGCCTAAATGTGCTAGATGAATCAAAAGTTCCGGCAGAATTTTGGATTGAGCAGCAGCCTAAATTGGATAAAAAGGCAGCACTGGCATACGTAAAAGAAAATGAAGTGGACTGGGCTGAATTGTCCCAGACAGAATCTTTGAGAATCAGGTGACTTTATGGAAAAGATGGATATTTACAACAGAGTCCGGTCAGTTCCGGACGAAGCGAAGAAATCTATCTCTGCCGGCCGGCTAAAGGGGATGACCGATATCAATCCTATGTGGCGAATCAAAAAGCTGACGGAAGAATTCGGCCCCTGTGGCATTGGCTGGTGGACAAAGGTCACAGATAGATGGACAGAGACGGTAGGAGATGAGACCTGCGCCTTTGTGGATCTGGAATTATATATCAAAGTTGGTGACGAGTGGTCAAAACCTATCACCGGATCAGGCGGCAGTAAGCTGGCGACGAAGGAACGATCCGGAGTCTACGTATCAGACGAATGCTACAAGATGGCTGAGACGGACGCGCTTTCGGTGGCTTGCAAAAAACTTGGGATCGGGGCGGATGTGTACTTTTCCTCAGACCGGACAAAGTACAGCCAGACCGTAGATGACAGTAAGAAAATCGGTGCAAATGACGTGAAAATCCTGCTGGATTACCTTCGGAAAAATGGAATATCCGGTCAGAAGATCATGGAAAGATATCGTGTAAAGTCATTATTCGACTTGACGCAGAAGCGCTACATAGAAATCACAGACAAGAAATACTTACAGTATTTCCAGAAGGAGTGCGGCGTTGAAAAATAATTTTACAGGTACTTTTGACAATCTCCTTGAGCGCCCCACAGATCACCGGCAAGTCATCAGCCTTTCCATCAATGAGGATGCCCGGGAAACTTTTCAGAGCCTTTCCGGACAGAAGGTCAGGATCAGGATTGAGAAATACCGGGAAAAGCGCTCCCTGGACGCAAACGCTTACTTCCACGTCCTTGTCGGAAAAATCGCGGACGTGATCGGGATATCAAAGAATCGGTGTAAAAATATGCTGATCTGCCGGTACGGCCAGATGGAATTTCTGGATGATTCGCCGGTGGTGATCCACAGCAACGTCCCGATCGAGAAGATGGCCGAGCAGCAGTTTTTACACTGTGATCCGGTGGACTGCTATACCGATGGTGACACGGAGATGACCATTTATCAGGTCTATCGTGGCTCCCACACTTACGACACGAAAGAGATGAGTATTTTAATTAACGGGACAGTCCAGGAGGCAAAAGACCTTGAGATTGAGACCATGCCACCGGACGAACTGGAAAGGATGATGAAGGCTTATGAAGCGTCTTATGAGCGCACTCACAGATGATATGGATCACTGCTTTTTTACCGGATCCCCGGTGGTGGAGCGTCATCACATATTCGGCGGAGCAAACCGGAAGAAGTCGGAAAAATATGGCTTTGTCGTGCCGCTGCGGCCTGACCTGCACCCAAACGGGGTGAATTTTAAAAGGACTCCGGAAAACCTAAAGATTGATCTTTTTCTAAAACAGGAAGCGCAGCTGCACTATGAAGAGAATATCGGCAGCCGGGAGGACTTCCGGAGGGAATTTGGAAAATCATGGCTTTAATGGGTGACTATGCCTATTAAATAATATATCACGAAATTTCCCCCGCTTCGGCGGGGAGAAAGGAGGATCATGCGAGCGGCACAGAAGCTATTTTTAAGAATTGGACATGGAAAATCAGAGATGATCAAAAGGCCGTCTGATCCTGTCCTGGATCGGGACTTGAGAAGAATCATCAACTCAGCGAATAAAAAACGGCGACTGTATTATCAACACAGGGGATGGCTACTACAGGCCCCGTCCCTGGATCAAAGAAGAGGAAAAGGAATTTAAGGAATACACCTGGAAAGAATTAGGAAGGGGCAGGGATATCCTGTATAAGCGGCTGAAAATGCAGGAAACCTTTGAGAAATGGAGAGATTATGGAGTATTACATCACGATTCCCGGAAGGCTGGACAACCTGAATGACTACATCAATGCTTGCCGGTCAAATCGGGCATACGGAAACCGGATCAAAGAAGCCAACCAGGATTTTTGCAAAGCAGCAATATTTGAATGCATTGGGAAAACAAAAATAAAACCGCCGGTATACATAGAATATCACTGGTATGAGAAAGACAAACGGCGTGATTTGGACAACATCTCTTCCTTTGGCCGTAAGGTTTTCCAGGACGCGCTAGTGGAAGTCGGTGCGCTTCCAGGGGACGGCTGGCGGCAGATCGTAGGGTTTTCCGATGAATTTTATATTGACCAGGAAAATCCACGGGTGGAGGTGACAATAAGGGAAGTGAGTAAAAAGGAATGAAGGAAAGTTTTCTACTCTATACGAAATATGCAGAAAATATTGAAATGCTTACGATGGAGCAGCGGGGGATTCTTTTTACGGCAATCATGAATTATGCAGCAGAAAAAGAGCCACCGGAAATGGACGGAATGGTCAAAATGGCTTTTAGCTTTATCCGCGCTCAATTGGATGCAGACACAGAAAAATATAATGATGTGTGCCGGAAGAGAGCGGAAGCCGGAAAGATGGGAGGAAGGCCAAAAAAAGAAGAAAAAGAAGAAAAAGACGAGAAAGCAAATGGTTTTTCTGATGATGTAAAAAAAGCAAATGGTTTTTTAGAAAAGCAAACGAAAGCAAAAAAACCTGATAATGATAATGAATATGATAATGATAATGATAATGATAATGATAATGAGAATGATATAAAAAAGACATATATGTGTGCTTTTGAATCGCTCTGGGCAGCGTACCCGAGAAAAAAAGAAAAGGCTAAGGCTTATAAATGCTATAAGGCGCGTTTAGCCGATGGATTTTCAGAGGACGAGCTGGAGACAGCAGTTAAAAGATACGCTGATGAGTGTAAGATCAACCACACAGAGGAAAAATATATCAAACTTGGCGCTACCTTCCTTGGCCCCAATACGCCTTTTACGGACTATCTGGGTGACTGGAAGCCACCAGAGAAGGAACAAAAGCAGACAAAGAAAAACCAATTTAACAATTTCCATCAACGGGAATATGACTTTGACGACTTAGAGCGTCAACTGGTAGGAAGGTGATCACATGAAGGGCGTAAAAATCCCTGACGAAACAAGAAAAATAATTTATGACCGTATTGCTGCAGGTGATAAGATCGCTGACATTGCGGATGATACTGGCGTGGCTGCCAGCACACTGCGAAAAATGCGGCAGCAGGCGGACAAAATCCCAGACACAGATCCGGAGGTAAAGACGGCACCAAAAGGCTTCCGGGCGGACTGGGAAGCTACACGTTGCTGGGCGTTAAAAGGACTTAAGGGAGGTAAATCATGACAGATCTGGAAAAAGCAGAAGCGATAGCGAGAATCGCAATCAAAAACGGCAAAGAGAAAAATTTAGTGCTGCTAACAGAGGAATGCGCAGAACTAATCCAGGCGGTCAGCAAATACAAGCGAACCGGGAATAAATACCCGGTGGCGGAAGAAATGGCCGATGTTTACATAATGCTGATTGAAAACCTCATCACGCTTGATCTGGGTGAAAAGGTGATGGAGATCGTGGATTTTAAGATCGTCCGGACGCTGGAAAAAATGGCGGCAGATGAGCAGACGGAAGACGATATTTCCCAGTTTTTCGACAGGCTGATGAAAAGATTTACGGAGGTGAAGTGATGTGGAGTTTTTTACTCGGTATACTTGGCGGCTGCTGCCTGTCAGGCGGTGTGCTTTTACTACTGAACGCGCCGGAAAAGAAGCACTCACGAAAAGCGCAGATCCCGGCGATGATATCCTTCCAGTGCCCGTATTGCGAAACAGAAAACAAAATGGACTACTTGCGGTATCTTGAGGAATGTGAGATTGTCGGAAACCGGGAAGTGATCCGGTGTGAGCGGTGTGGAAATAGGCTGGAGGTTGCGGAGATGGAGGAAGAGGAATAAAAAATGGATTATGGAAAATTCTTAAAAGAACAAAGAAAAAAAACAGAAAATATCTCAGCAAACGTTGGCTGATGCTGCCGGCGTCAGTCAAAAAGATATAAGTTTCTGGGAATCCGGACAGCGAAAGATGGGGATTGAATACGCGGACAAAGTGTTTGCGGCACTTGGCGTATCTGCAGTGATCGGAAAGAAGGGAGAAAAGAAGATATGATTTTAACATTTATTTTAGGCCTGATCGGCGGAGCAGCTGCTGGTATTGCAGTGATGGCGCTTGTGGCGATGGCGAAGGATAGGGAGGACTGAATATGCAGGTATTAGAGGAGATTCTGGAAGAGATAGAACAGAGAGTGAATTATTACAAAGAACATGCCACGCCTGAATATGTGGATATATGCGCCGGACTTCGTGAAGCGGAAGGCATCATTCGCAAACACATGAATGACGGATGGATGCCGGTGGAACGTGAACTGCCACCAAACGCAAAACATAAAGGCTCTTTTTGCCCGAAAGTTAGAGTTATGACAAAATTTGGCGAAACGTATGGATGGTACAACCCGGATCGTGAAAACTGGTATGTTCTTGCTTGGTTTATGACAGACAGATACTTGGACAGCGAAATAGATTTTGACAGAGGGGATAAGCCTAAAATCGTAAGACTGCCGGATGAGGTGAATGATAAGACGCATATTTTGATTGCCTGGCGCCCTCTGCCAGAGCCGTACCGTCCGGAAGGGAGCGATGGAGAATGACAAAACAGGAAGCGATTGAAATATTAGAAGAAGTTAAAGAACTGGATGATACTATGTATGCGTATAACCCGGCATACATGAACGCGCTGGATATGGCAATTGAAGCTCTCAAAGAAATCCAGATGTACAAAGGCGGAAAGCTATTATTAGTCCCGACAGACGTGTATTCCAGACAGTGTAGTGAACTGGACGCATATAAGGAAATCGGAACCGTGGAAGAGTGCCGGGAAGCGGCGGAATTGAAGCATGAGAGAAGTCAATCAACCGAAGCGTTGGTTTATCAAACACCTACAACAGTAATGCTAATTTGTCCTTATTGTGACCACGAAAATGATTATGAATATGATGATTTTTGCTCAGATAACGGAGCACCACCAGATTGGGACTATACAAAAATTGAGTGCGAAGAATGCCATCGCATTTTTCAGATTCAAGGACAGGATTGGCAGTAAAGATTATTGTCAAGAAAGGCGGGATTGAATGAACAACTTAAAAGCAAAAATACATGATGAGTGCTTGGAACATGAAAGTGACATATGGGATTATGTAGAGATGCTGGGCGATCAAAGGGTTAAGAATTATGAGACCGGGGAAATTGAAGATTTAAATTTGATTATTCCGATTTTGAACGGCATTTCTGACGAAGTGGAGAGATATAAGGAGTACATACAGGAGGTCATAAAAGAGAACGAATGAGAAGAAATGAAGAAAACACCATGACCGTGGATCGGGAGAACCGGATCATCCGGAAATGTGACCACGTAAAAAGTATCGGAGCAATAGCCGTCTACGTGGACACTGGATGCCGGAGAGCAAATATGATAAAAGGAATGTTGGTGAGTAGCAGAAGGAGGTGCTTGGAGTGTCAGGAGAAAAAGTGAATGAAAATTATAGGGAATATTTAAAAGCATATACACGTCATTACAACCGGAATAAAGAAACTTATAGAGGAAGGAAAATCACAGAAGAGGAGGCAGAAGAACATGCAACAGTCAGAGAAGTCAAAGCCTATTATGAAGAGATGGAAGGACGTCACAAATAAAGAGATCAATCAGCAAAAGAAAAATTACTGTCTAAATTGCAGGTATTCGATCACAATGGGAAGCAGCGGATCGAAAGGAAATGTAAATGTGTTCAACGGAGTTCTTTGCGACTACATTGGCAAGACTGGAAAGCGGCGCGGGTGTAGCCCTATCGGATGCGTTAAGTTCGAAAGAAGGAAAGGGAGAAAAAGTAAAAATGAAAATTAATGAAGTAATTCAAGAAATGGACAATGAAACAATTCTGAATATAGGATCGGGAAGCGGATGGTTCTTTATTGGGAAGAAAGAAGATTATGAAAAAAATATAGAAAAAATATCAAAATCGTATTTAAATGACGCAAAAGAAAGAGAAAAGAAGTACAGAGAAAGAATTCGGGAAGCAAATGAGGTCTTGGCGGATAGTAAATTAACATTTAATGAATTAGAGAAAATGGTTAAAAAAATCCGAATAAATTTTCCTGCGCTAAAGAAGGTAGAAAAATACATAGATGAATTTACACCGATAAAAAATCGTGATGTAAAAAGTGTATATGATAAAGACAAAAAAGAAGATGGAATATGCATTGTAGTTAAAGGGACAGAAAACGGAAAATATTGGGATAGGGAAGAATGGGAAAGGGAGAATGGAAAAATAGAATGAGTGAAAATGAAGAAAAAAAAGAATATTTGAAAGGGTATCAAAGAGCACTCAGAGAAATAGATAGGATCAGAGGACTACTCCAGGAATTGCAGATTGATAAAATGTGCCCGTCTCTAAATCAAGATGGGATGCCACGTGGATCCGGGACAAGCGATCTGTCTGAATATATAGCAAAAAAAGAAAGTCTGGAAATGCGTATTTTGAAAGCGCAGGAAGCGGCGCTTGAGGAATTGGACAATATCACCGATCACATAGACCGATTGCGAAATGAGAATGAGATTGACGTGTTATTCAATCGCTACATAAAGGGCATGGGGTGGGAAGAGATTGCTGTGAAAATGGGGTATAGCTGGCAGTGGATCCATAAGATTCACTCGAGTGCGCTTAAGAATTTAAGGATTGATTGAAAAAAAGCGAGTAAAAGCGAGTAAAAGCGATGGAAAGCGAGTAAATAATCTGGTAATCTATATTTGGATTAAATGGCAAACGAATTCCATAACTTTATGACTCCTTAACGGTTCCCGGCTGTCAAAGGCCGGGTACTGTATCGCCTTAGCTGTGGCTGGTGGCACGCGGTAATTCTTGGCAAATGCCAGCAATATCCTCCATTATTACCGCAAAAGAACCACAGCAGCCGGAGCCCCTTCCGGCTTACAGGATGTAGCTTAACGGGCAGAGCAATCCGTAGAGTAGAGCGACAAGGATAGGTTCAGGTTCGAGTCCTGACTTCCTGACTAGGCGGCTGGTCTGATTGCCACGGGCTGGCCGCCGATTCCCTCTTTCATTATTAGTTTCTCCTTATATTTACTTATCCCTTTTGATTAGCGCCTACGCATGTGGGTGCTTTTCTATTTTCCGGAGGCCTGTATGGACTATCAATCAGCAAAGTGGAAAAAGAAAAGATTACACATATTACGAAAAGATGGATATCTTTGTCAGATTGCAAAGCGATACGGCAAGGCAGAGGAAGCCACGGTCGTCCATCACATTTACCCTGCTGAAGAATATCCACAGTGGCAATGGGCTGATTGGAATCTGATCAGTGTAAGTCAGGCTGCACACAACCAGCTTGAGAATCGGAAGACTGGAGAACTTACTGAGTTGGGACTGAAGCTGCAAAAGAAAACAAAGCCCGGTGTGGATTGGAGAAAGAAGAATGGTGGATAAATCTGTATTGATGATCTGTAGATCAATAGATAATCTTGCAAAAGAGGTCAGGGATTTAAAAAGAATTTTGCTGAGGAAGTCTGACCTTGTGGTAGATGGAAAGAAAATGGAAGGTCTGGAAGATGATGGTCTGGAGGATGATCTGAAATGATCCCCCCCTGGTTCGCGATACCGACC
>OERS01000215.1_pt1 | contig 11643 bp, 10 predicted proteins | sample 1540071 | NCBI WGS metagenome assembly OERS01 (sample SAMEA3891878, study PRJEB23780) | metagenome | biome: terrestrial biome; feature: animal house; material: Caecal content | place: Italy | collected 2015-05-05 | reverse complement strand
GCGTTGAAATGGATCTGGGCAAGCCTTTTGAACGGATCACTATGGAAGACGCAGTGAAGAAATATGCAGGGATCGACTGGAATGAAGTGGAGACTCTCGAGCAGGCGAGAGAGCTTGCGAAAGAGCATCAGCAGAATATGTCGAAGCTTTCAGACCAGCAGGAAATTAAAGACGAGAAATATGTGTACAAAAACCGTCTTTTTGATGCCAAACTGGAACTTCAGAAAGATTACCAGACCATCAAAGACAGACAGCATGCTGCCTTTACATGGAAATATCACTTGATTGATCTCCTCCGTATGTCTAAATTTACATTTATGGAGACGAGATCACAGAAATGGGAAAACTACAAATACACATTCAACCGCAGGGCATTCCTTCTGCGCAACGGACTGTATATCGCGATCATCCTTATCTTTATCGCGCTGTGTATTATCACACCGATTGTAAAGGGGTCGCCACTTCTTACATATAACAACGTATTGAACATCCTCCAGCAGGCTTCGCCGCGAATGTTCCTTGCACTTGGCGTTGCAGCGCTGATCCTCCTTGCAGGTACGGACCTGTCCATTGGACGTATGGTTGGTATGGGTATGACGATCGCAACCATTATCATGCATCAGGGAGTCAATACAGGCGGTGTGTTCGGTCATATTTTTGACTTTACATCCATGCCGGTTGTAGGAAGGATGGTCTTAGCGCTTGTAATGTGCGTGGTTTTCTGTACGTTCTTTACAACGATCGCGGGCTTTTTCACCGCGAAGTTCAAGATGCATCCGTTCATCTCTACGATGGCGAACATGCTGGTTATCTTTGGACTTGTCACATATGCGACAAAGGGAGTTTCCTTCGGTGCGATCGAGCCTACGATCCCGAGCATGGTAATCCCGAAAATCGGCACATTCCCGACGATCATCCTCTGGGCGGTCGCGGCGATCGTGATCGTATGGTTTATCTGGAACAAGACTACATTTGGTAAAAACCTGTACGCTGTCGGTGGAAACGCAGAGGCGGCGTCCGTTTCAGGTATCTCCGTATTTGCCGTAACAGTCGGCGCGTTCGTGCTGGCAGGTATCCTCTATGGATTTGGTTCATGGCTTGAGTGTCTGAGAATGGTAGGTTCCGGCTCTGCCGCTTATGGACAGGGCTGGGAGATGGATGCCATCGCTGCCTGCGTTGTCGGCGGTGTATCCTTTACCGGTGGTATCGGAAAGATATCAGGCGTGGTAGTTGGTGTATGTATCTTTACAGCACTTACATACTCCCTGACGATCCTTGGTATTGATACGAACCTTCAGTTCGTGTTCTCTGGTATTATTATCCTCGTAGCGGTAACGCTCGACTGTCTGAAATATGTTCAGAAAAAATAATAATTTATGTGGTGGAAGGAGCCGGGCTCTTGGGAGTTCCGGCTCTTTCCATTTACAGTTTTTTCTGCCTTTGGTATAATGTACGCGAACACGGGGAATCAAGCGACGCGAAGTGGCATTTGATTCCTGTGCGCCAACCATGACGACGCGGAGCAGAGTCATGGTATAAAATAGGGTATGCTATACAGGGAGAAACGCATGGATAAATATACGGTGCTTTTGGCGGATGACGAGGAAGAAGTCATCCAAGTGATCATGAAAAAAATTGACTGGGAAGGACTGGGATTTTCCGTAATCGGATATGCTAACAACGGCGTGAAGGCGCTGGAGATGGTGGAAGAGTTCCAGCCGGATGTGGTCATGACAGATATCAAGATGCCTTATATGGACGGCATGGAACTGGCAAACCGCATCAAGTCAGAATATCCCGCCACAAAGATTCTGATTTTTACGGGATTTGATGAGTTCGAGTATGCGAAAGAGGCGGTTCATCTCGAGGTGGAGGAATACCTGTTAAAACCGGTCAATTCCGTGGAACTGACAGATGTATTTTCTTCTTTGAAAATCAAACTGGACCAGGAGATTAGCGAGAAACAAAATGCGGAGATTTTGCAGAAATATTATATGGAGTCCCTGCCTCTCCTTCAGGCAAACTTCTACTCTACTCTGATCGACGGAAGGATCAGAAAAGACGAGGTGGATAAATATATATCGGACTATCAGATCGCGCTGGAGGGTCCGTATTTCTGCTGCCTTGTCATTCATACATCATCGGGACAGGTGCCCGAGAATATGAGCCCTATGCTTCTTGCGACGTCTGTGCAAAAACAGGCGGAAGAGCATCTTGGGAAGAAATGGGGGGCAAAATGTTTTACTTATTTGGGCAATACAGTGCTAATCACCCAGTTGAAAAGTGAAAATGAGGTTTCGGAGCTGACAGATGAGTGTGACCGTTTCTGTAAATATGCGCGTCGTATTATAGGTGCTGTTGTGACGGTAGGCGTGGGGCAGGTATGCAGTGATATGCTTGAGCTTTCTCAATCATACAGCAGCGCACGGGAAGCGGTTTCCTACCGGATAATATACGGCGCTTCCCGTGCGGTCAACATTAAGGAGGTCGCACCGCAGGAAACAGGGGATACGGAGATCATAAACGATGCAGAGCTGGCAAACTTATTCAAAGCAATCCGCATGAGTTCGGATGAGGAAGTCAAAAAGGCCGTGAACCGCTATCTGAATCATGTGGCGTTCCCTGTCAAATCGCTGCAGCAGCATCATGTGATGGTGATGGAGCTGGTCAGTGCCCTGTATCGGTTTGAGGCGAACAATGATATGGAGATCGAGGGATTTTCAGAGGATATGCGCACACTGTATGGCCGTCTTATTGATATGGATCCGGAGTCATTGCGAAATTGGCTTACAGATATTTGCCTTTCTTTCCGGGTCAACCTGATCACCGCGCGGAGCAGATCTACCAGATCTTTTGTACAGCGCGCGGAAGAGTATGTAAGAGAGAATTATGCGGATGAAGAGCTGTCGCTAGACAATGTTTGTCAGGTGCTGGGAGTGTCAAATTCTTATTTTTCTTCCATGTTCAAAAAGGAGAAGGGAACTTCTTTCATTGGGTATCTGACGGATTACCGGATGGAGCAGGCATCGAGGCTTCTCATTGAAACGGATGAAAAGAATTATGTTATAGCGAAACAAGTCGGCTATGCAGATCCTAATTATTTTAGTTATGTATTTAAACGGCGGTTCGGTGTGTCTCCTGTAAAATACAGGACAGAGCACAGGGAATCGCAGGCGGAGTACACAGAAAGTGAAAGATAAACATTTTGGATGGATAAAAAAACGCCAGTCAAGAGGTGTTCAGCATACGATTATGATCGCGTTTTCCGTGATTTCAATGTCCATCATGCTTATTGTCGGAATTGTGCTCTACATGAGATTTTCTACATTATCCCGCGAGGAGATGGTGCAGAGTACGGAAAAACTTATGGAGCAGACGGGAGAAAACTTAGAGGATTATCTGGTGAGCATGAGACAGATCTCGGATGCTGTGTATTACAATGTTATAAAGGAAAATGATTTCACCAGTCAGGAGCAGGGTATCAGGACGGGGATGCACCTTTTATATGAGGCAAATAAAGACAACCTGCAGACTATCGCTCTGTATGATAGTGACGGGAATCTGATGGCGGCGGAGCCGGTGGCAGATGAGAAAGCCTGCATTGAGGTCGCAAGACAGAGCTGGTATATGCGGGCAGCAGAGGAGATGGAGAACATGCATTTTTCCACTCCCCATATCCAGAACCTGTTTGATGATGGGACGCAGCGTTATTACTGGGTGATCTCCTTAAGCCGTGTGGTGGAACTTACGGACAAAGGTGTGTCTCAGCCCGGCGTACTGCTTGTTGATATGGATTATTCCGCGATTTCACGGATGATGAATCAGATCAATACGTCCAACAATGGGCAGTATTATTATTTGTGTGACAGAAATGGTGAAATTATCTATCATCCTAGGCAGATCCAGATTAGCGATGGTATCAGTAATGAGAACAGCGGCACGGTATCAGAATATAAAGACGGCATATATAATGAGACTTTTGAGGGGCAGAGCAGGCAGGTTGTAGTCAATACCATCAGTTATACAGGGTGGAAGTTGGTCGGCGTCATTCCTAATTCGGCGTACACATCAGGAATGCTAAACGTCCGTTACTTTATCATACTGGTCATGCTTCTGATGGCGATGATGCTGGTTATCATCAACCGAATGATTTCTGCAAGGATATCAAGGCCGATCCTCAGGCTGAATGATTCTGTCATGGAGTATGAGGCTGGGGAGAAGCCGGAGATCTATATTGGGGGGCCGGCGGAGATTCAGCATCTCGGATATTCGATCCAGAGATCTTATGAGCAGATTGACAGTCTGATGAAGCAGATTGTTACGGAACAGACAGAGAGGAGGAAAAGTGAGCTGGACGCGCTGCAAAGCCAGATCAATCCTCATTTCCTGTACAATACACTGGAGTCGATTACGTGGATGGTAGAAGGGGGAAGAAATGACGAGGCAGCGTTTATGATCTCTCAGCTGGCGAAACTTTTCCGCATCAGTCTCTCCAAAGGCCGGACAGTCATTACGGTAAAGGATGAACTGCAGCATGCACAGAGCTATATGAATATTCAGAAGATCCGGTACAAAAACACATTTTCCATTGTCTTTAATGTGGATCCTGATATCTATAACTATTGTACGGTAAAACTGATTTTACAGCCTATTCTTGAGAATGCCATCAACTATGGAGTGGCGGGAATGGATGATTCGGGGGAAATCTTGGTTACAGGGAAGGAAGAAGACGGCGCCGTCATCCTTGCGGTTTCTGACAACGGGCTTGGTATGTCGGAAGAGGAAGTCAGGCTTGTCCTGACAGACAGCAATCGGATTCACAAGCACGGTTCCGGTGTGGGACTTGTGAATGTTAATAACCGCATCAAGATACTCTTTGGAAAAGAGTATGGCCTTACGGTGGAAAGTGAGCCTGATGAGGGGACGACTGTCTCTATCCGGCTTCCGGCGGTACCGTATACGGGGGAAACCCGGGAGATACTGGAACAGGGAAGGACTTTCGGCAAGGATGAAATCAGAGAAACCTGACGGGCGGGGCAACGGCAGTCGGGGAATGGACAGGCAAGAAGGAATTGAAGATGAAGAATGGAAAGAAATTGTTCATTTTAATAGAGGCCGTACTGGGGACGATGGTTCTAATCGTTGTCTTGCTTATGGTTATGGAGAAGAGAGACGGGGGACTTGATAAAGTTTCTGTAATTATACCGAATGCAGAGGACAACCAGTGGACAGCTTTCCGCTACGGGCTTGAAATGGCGGCAGAGGATTACGGGACAGAGATGTTCGTTGTCAGTACTGGGGCTTTACTGACTGTGGACGAAGAACGCGAACTCATAGAAGCGGAGATTAGAAACGGCGCAGATGCAGTGATCGTTAAGCCGGTTCCGGGCATTCTCGCGGAGGAGATGATCCGGGAAATGAATGTGAGGACTCCCATCATCCTTGTGGGAACTCCGGATGATCCCACCGGGACGATTGCGGGGATTCCTGTTGTGGAGCCAGATAACTATGAGATGGGAAGAGCGCTTGCAGAAGAAGTGATTGCGGATTACGGCGAAGAGCTTCAAGGAAAAACTGTTGGCATTCTCTCGAAAACCGGGAGGCTTTATGCCTCCGCACAGAGGGAAAAAGCGTTTCGAGAAACACTTGAAGAGTCCGGCGCGGTTATCCGCTGGACAATCCGTTCTTCCGCAGAGGAAGAGGAGGAGAGCCTGTTGGGAAAACAGCCGGAAGTGGATCTGGTGGCAGCATTTGACGACGACAGCATGACAGAGGCGGGAGAATACTATTCATCAGCCGACCATCAGGAAACGAGGCTTTATGGAATTGGACATTCTACCGAGGCGGCATATTACTTGGATACAGGAGTGGCTCAATGTCTGTTGGTGCCGGATGAATTTAATGTGGGTTATCAGAGCATGGCAGAAGCGCTCAGAGCTCTTTCCCCACGTTACGGCAATTCCCGGAAAGAAGAAATTACCTACACAGTCATTCGAAGGGAAACATTGTTTACAGAAGAAAATCAGGAGATCCTCTTCACAATGAGCCAATAAAAGAGCATAAGGTGAATTATATGATTCGGAAGATGAAAAGCAAAAAGTTAAAAAGATGGGGAACAATATGTGTAGCAGCGCTGACGGCAGGAGCGCTCCTGTGCAGTTGCGGATCGCAACAATTTGTTGCGAAAAATAAAATTCATGTGGGTGTGACTTATTATAATCAGAGCGATACCTTTCTTAACGAGTTGCTGGAATGTTTTGTGGAGGATCTGAAAGATTCGGGAAAGGACGCCGTTGAGACGACTGTGACAATACGGGATGCGGCGGGGTCCCAACGGACGCAGAACGATCAGGTGAAAGAACTGATTGATGCGGGATGCGATGTGCTTTGTGTCAATCTGGTAGACCGGGCTGACCCTTCGGAGATTATTGACTTGGCGAGAGAGTGTGACGTTCCTATTGTATTTTTTAACAGGGAGCCTGTGGCGGAAGATCTTCTGCAGTGGGATAAGCTCTATTATGTGGGCGCGGATGCGGAACAGTCAGGGATCTTGCAGGGAGAGCTTGCCAGTGATCTGATAAAACAAGACGGCAGCACGGACCGGAATGGGGATGGAAAGATTCAATATGTCATTCTCGAAGGGGAAGCCGGGCATCAGGATGCTATTATTCGCACGGAGAACGCGGTAGAAACCATGAAGAATAACGGTGTTGAACTGGAGAAGCTGAGCTACCAGATTGCCAATTGGAACCGCGCACAGGCGCAGAACAGGATGCAGCAGATGATCGGGCAGTACGGGGACGGGATCGAGCTTGTTCTTGCTAACAATGACGACATGGCACTAGGAGCGGTCGACGCTTACGAGAAGTCGGAGCTGTCCGAGGAAGACTATCCTGTGTTCTTTGGGATCGACGGGACAGACGTGGGGGTTCAGGCAGTTGCGGACGGCGCCTTTGCAGGAACTGTGTATAATGATAAGGAAGGGCAGGCAGAAGCTATGGCGGAGCTTGCCGTAGTTCTTGCGACAGGGGACGGACTTCAGAATCTGGAATTTGAAAGAGGAAAGTATATCTATCTTCCTTATGAGAAAATCACCCGTGAGAACGTAAGCACATTTTTTAAGGCGGCAGTGCCGGGAGAGTGAAACAGACACAGTATTTTGGGAATGATTTCACATAAATTGAATATCCTAACAGTAGCGTCTGTGCATAGACACTGTGAACAGAAGAAGCAAAAGGGACATTCAGACGACAGCCTAAAGTTCGGGAGAAAAAACATGGGAACGAAAAAAGATGTTTTAATCAAACAGATCTTGCTGGATTTGATTTATAATATTGCCGGGAGTATTCTCTATGCTGCCGGCATCTATACATTTGCGGGAAACGGGGGATTCGCTCCGGGCGGAGTCTCAGGTCTAGCGCTCATTATGAATCATCTTTGGGCGCTCCCAGTAGGTACAGTTACCCTGCTTCTTAATATCCCTCTCATCGCGATCAGCTATAGGACAGTAGGGAAACGGCTGCTTATCAAGAGCGGAGTGACAATGGTAATCTCCACGATTTTTCTTGATGTGGTATTTCCGCTGTTCCCGGCGTACAGTGGGAACCGCATGATGGCGGCCCTTTTTTCCGGCGTGTTTCTTGGAGCGGGTATGGCGTTGTTCTATATCCGGGGATCATCCTCGGGTGGGATTGATTTCCTTGCGCTTACGATCAAAAAGAAGAAGCCGCATATCACCATCGGCATCATTACGATGCTCATTGATCTTGCTGTGATTCTTCTGGGAGTGCCTGTATTCGGAGATATAGATTCTGTCCTGTACGGTGTGCTTGCCACTTTCGTGGCCACTGTTGTGATTGATAAGATTTTATACGGCATTGGGGCGGGAACGCTGGCGGTTATCGTTACGGGAAAGGGAAAAGAGACTGCCAAGCGCATCGCAGAAGCCGTTGACAGGGGTGTGACTTCCCTAAATGCGGTGGGCGCATACACAGGACAAGAGAGGGATGTACTTCTGTGTGCTTGTTCCAAAGCGGAAGCCTACATGATCAGAGCTGCTGTGCGGGAGGCGGACAAGGAAGCCTTCATTATGTTCACCGAGACGAGCGAAGTGTTCGGGGAAGGCTTTAAGGACGCAGGGGAGTGATCCTTAGAACAGAGAATAGAAACCATATGGAGATAAGGAACCAAGACCGACGCTTGCAAAATGTGGGTTCATGACGTACAATAAAGTGCATATGATCCACGGAGGAAGGAAGCGCGGTCTTCTTTTTGTGCGCATAAGACAGCGGAGGACAGATAATCAATGGAAATGATACACGCTAAGCAGCTTGTATATGAATATGCTAAACGGGATGAAGAGGGCAATGTCATCGGAACAGACCGCGCCATAGACGGCGTGGATATTGATGTGCCGCAGGGGGCTTTTGTCGCGGTGCTCGGCCATAATGGATCGGGTAAGTCTACGCTGGCAAAGCATATGAATGCCATCCTTGTGCCCACGGGCGGGACGATGTGGGTGGACGGAAGGGACACGAAAGATCCGGCGGAGCTGTGGAATGTACGCCAGAGCGCAGGGATGGTGTTCCAGAACCCGGACAATCAGATCATCGGTACTGTAGTGGAAGAGGATGTTGGTTTCGGTCCGGAAAATCTGGGTGTGCCCACAGATGAGATATGGAAAAGAGTGGAGGACAGCTTAAAGTCGGTGGGAATGATCGAATACCGGAAATCCTCTCCCAACAAATTGTCCGGCGGGCAGAAGCAGCGTGTGGCGATCGCGGGTGTCATTGCCATGGAACCGAAATGTATCGTTCTGGATGAGCCGACCGCCATGCTGGATCCTAATGGGCGGCGAGAAGTGATACACGCAGTAGAAAAGCTGCGGAAAGAGAAACATGTCACAGTCATCCTCATCACTCACTATATGGAAGAAGTGATCGACGCGGATCAGGTGTTCGTCATGGACGCGGGGCATATAGTTATGCGCGGGACGCCGCGGGAGATCTTTAGCCGGGTAGATGAGCTGAAGGCTTACAGGATGGATGTGCCTCAGGTGACCATGCTGGCGGAGGAATTGAGAAAACGCGGGCTTGATATTCCGAGAGGTATTTTGAGAAGGGAAGAGTTGGTGGAGGCGTTATGTCGATTGCGTTAGAACATGTCAATTATGTATACAGCCCGGGGACGGCATATGAGAAGATGGCGCTTAAAGATGTCAGCCTAGAGATCCCCCAGGGACAGTTTGTGGGAATCATCGGGCACACGGGTTCGGGCAAATCAACCCTAATCCAGCATTTGAACGGCCTGATGAAAGCTACGTCAGGGAAAATCCTGTATGAAGGGCAGGATGTTTATGGGGAAGGGTATGATATGCGCGCGCTCCGCGGGCAGGTCGGACTTGTGTTTCAGTACCCGGAGCATCAGCTCTTTGAGGTGGACGTCATAAGCGACGTGTGTTTTGGTCCAAAGAATCAAGGGCTTTCCTCTGAGGAATGTGAACAGAGGGCTAGGGAAGCGCTGGATCTTGTGGGATTTCCTGAAAAATATTATAGACAGTCGCCGTTTGAACTGTCTGGCGGGCAGAAACGCCGCGTGGCGATCGCAGGTGTTCTCGCTATGAAACCGAAAGTGCTTGTTCTGGATGAACCTACTGCAGGGCTTGACCCGAAGGGCCGGGATGAGATATTGGATCAAGTAGAACGTCTTCACAAAGAGACGGGGATGACGGTTATCCTTGTGTCCCACAGTATGGAGGATGTGGCGCGTTATGTGGAACGGATCATCGTTATGAACCGTGGCGAGAAGATGCTGGACGGTACGCCCAAGGAAGTGTTCCGCCACTATAAGGAACTGGAACAAGTAGGGCTTGCCGCGCCACAGGTAACCTATGTAATGCACGATTTGAAAGACCGCGGGTTTTCTGTTTCTCCGGATGCAACAACCATCGCAGAAGCGGCGGATGAGATAATGAGGAGTATTCAATGATCAGAGATATTACGATTGGACAGTATTATCCGGCGGAAAGCCGGATACATAGGCTGGATCCAAGGGTGAAGATTGTCTGCACCCTGATTTTTCTCGTGTCCTTGTTTATACAGAACAGCCTGCTTGGGTATGTGATTGCGACCTTGTTTCTGGGGACAGTGATCCGGCTGTCAAAAGTGCCTCTTAAATTCATTTTAAAAGGGCTCAAACCTATTGTAATACTGCTTCTGTTCACGGTGGTAATGAATCTGTTCCTTACAAGGGACGGTGAGACTCTTATACATTTTTGGATTTTTACAGTAACTACGGGAGGGTTGCGCACATCTGTTTTAATGGCGGTACGCTTGATGTATCTGGTGGCGGGATCATCTATTATGACGTTTACAACCTCTCCTAATGGGTTGACTGATGGGATGGAAAAGCTGCTGCATCCACTGAATAAGATCAATGTGCCGGTACATGAAGTGGCGATGATGATGTCCATTGCCCTACGGTTTATTCCGATTCTTTTGGAGGAGACTGACAAGATTATGAAAGCGCAGATTGCGAGGGGGGCGGATTTTGAATCAGGTAATATCATTCAGAGAGCGAAGTCAATGATTCCGATTCTAGTGCCGTTGTTTGTATCTGCGTTCCGTCGCGCCAATGATCTGGCTATGGCGATGGAAGCGCGCTGTTATCATGGCGGAGAAGGGCGGACAAAGATGAAACCCCTTCGATATAAAGGATATGATGTGGCAGCGTATATCCTGACGCTTGCGTATCTTGCCGCGATCTTTGTGATTGGGCGGTATGTGCCGTTTAAATTATGGATATTTTAAGGAGGCAGGATGAAAAGGATCAAACTGACCGTTGCGTATGACGGCACAGATTACTGTGGATGGCAGATCCAGAAAAATGGGATTACAGTGGAAGAGGTGCTGAACAAGGCGTTGTCTCGCTTGACAGGAGAGAAGATCACGGTGACGGGGGCAAGCCGTACAGACGCGGGCGTTCATGCGCAGGGAAATGTGGCGGTGTTTGACACAGATACACAGATCCCGCCAGAGCGCCTCATCTATGCGCTGAATACAGTGCTCCCTGAGGATGTGGTTGCGGTAAAGTCGGAGGAAGTGACCGCGGACTGGCACCCACGCAGGCGCGTATCCGTAAAAACGTATGAATACCGCATCTTAAACCGTGAACTGCCTGATCCGGTAAGACGCAGGGACACGTATTTCGTCTCCTTTCCGTTAGATTTGGAGCGGATGAGGGAAGCGGCGGAATATTTAAAAGGGACGCATGACTTTAAGTCCTTTTGCAGCGCCCAGACTGCGGTGAAGGATACCGTGCGCACGATCTACAGTCTGGACATCCGCAAAGAGGCAGACATCATTACCATCCGTGTGCGTGGAAACGGTTTCCTTTACAATATGGTCCGCATTATCGCAGGAACGCTGGCGGGAGTGGGGAGAGGGTATTTTGAACCTGAAGAGATAAAGAAGATGCTGGAAAGTAAGGACCGCACAAAATCTGGAGTTACTGCGCCTCCGCAAGGGTTGACTCTGCTGGGGATTGAATACAAAAATAGTAATAATTAAACAAAAACCGTTGAAGAACTCGGTAAACAGGGGAAGTTGTGCTATAATGCCCCCGGATATAAAAACAGGCAAATGT
>OERS01000212.1_pt1 | contig 11804 bp, 10 predicted proteins | sample 1540071 | NCBI WGS metagenome assembly OERS01 (sample SAMEA3891878, study PRJEB23780) | metagenome | biome: terrestrial biome; feature: animal house; material: Caecal content | place: Italy | collected 2015-05-05 | reverse complement strand
GAAATCGAGTCATAGCGTGTAATGCTCAAACATTCCGGCAAAGAAAATTCCAGCATAAAATCCTCATGGAATGAAAAGTTGTGTATCTTAATGTCATAAAGGTCTTTCTGTCCATAAGTCCAGTAAGTGCCTTCTCCAACTTCGGGAGAAAGTTTCCAGCATATCCCCAAATCACCATACTGCTGATTGTCTGGATCGCGGATAAAACCATGACCAGTCAGCAGAGGTGTGTAAAATTTGTCGATAATTTCGGACATGAAAATAGCCCGCCTCCTTTTTGCAACGATTGGACGAACTTTTGAAAGGAACGGACGAACATCGCCGGAACCTATTGCATGTTGTTCGATACAAGCGTACTGTATTAGATAGCGGTTAGCAACATCTAACCCAAGAATAACACAAACCCTTTGTCGAGTCAAGACAACGAAAGGTAGGAGGAAGAAAATGAGTAATCAAGCAAATTCTTTGAACAAAGGTCTTACCGTGAAAGACCTGGTAACAACAGGCATTTTTACTGCATTGGTTTTTGTTTTTGTACTGGTCGGCGGTATCTTTTTTGCCCCCAACCCGGTGCTTACATTCTTTATGCCGGCCGGGAGCGGTCTGCTTGCGGGGCCGGTTTTTCTGCTGATGATCGCAAAGGTTCAAAAGAGGTGGAGCCTTTCCATTATGGGCGTTGTCATTTGTATCATCTGGTTCGTTACGGGTATGCACTGGGCCTTTGCGCTGGGCTATCTGATTATGGCGGTGGTCGCCGATTTTGTTGCCGGTGCAGGACAGTATAAGAGCAAGAAGCTCAACAGCCTTGCATATATCCTGTTCTCCCTGGGCGGCACTGGGTCGTACATCGTTTTCTTTGCTGACCCCAATGGATGGGCGCAGACCATGCTGGGTAACGGAACCGAACAAAGCTACATTGACACCATGCAGGCAACCGCCAACACAGGCATCCTGATTGCCATGTTTGCAGCCGCTATCATTACATCGGCAATCAGTGCCTTTGTAGGCTGCAAAATGCTGAAAAAGCAGTTTGAAAAGGCGGGTATCACGGCATGAGCGGTGAGCGCCAGAAGAAAGGGCTTTGGCTTGACCCACGGGCCAAGCTCTTTCTTATCCTGATCTGTGTTTTAGCGTCCATGTTCGCCCCTTCTCTCGCATACCAGTTTGCGCTTGTTGTGCTGATTGCAATATTGGGAACATTCTTCGGAAAATGGAAATATGTCATCAAGGCAGTGTGCTTCTATGCTGTCATCTGCGTTCTGACGGTCTGGATCATGGCTGAAATGACAGGAACGCTGCGGACTATGTTCATCGCCTTTTTAGGTCTGTTTCATAAAGTCTATGCCTGTGGGATGTTGGCCGGAATTGTACTGTCAACAACAAAGGTGAATGAGTTTCTGTCCGCGATGAACCGTGTCCATGCGCCGAAGAAATTAGTGATCCCGTTGGCGGTCATGCTGCGCTATATTCCGACCATCCAGGAGGATTGGCGATATATCAAGGACGCTATGCGGATGAGAGATGTTTCCCCTTCTTTGGGGGGCTTTCTGTCCCATCCGGGAATGACGGTAGAGTGTATCTATGTGCCGTTGATGATGACGGCCTCGAAAGCGGCAGATGAACTTTCCATCGCTTCTGTTACCCGCGGAATAGAAAATCCTAATCCACGCACCTGCCTTGTTCAGATAAAGTGCGGAATTGCTGATTGGATGATTATGGCGGTTGCCGTTGCTTTTCTGATTTTTGAATTGTGTGTGCGGGGAGGTGTCATCGGTTGATTGAGCTTGAAAATGTATCCTTTTCTTATGATGGGCAGGAGCATGATGGCCTGCATGACATCAATCTGAAAATTTTAGATGGAGAATGTGTCCTGTTCTGTGGGCGCAGCGGGTGTGGCAAAACAACGATTACACGCCTGGTCAATGGATTGATCCCGCAGTTTTATCAGGGGGAACTTCATGGCCGTGTGCTGGTAGATGGTCAGGAGATCAGTAATCTTCCCATGTACCAAATTGCCGCAAAGGTTGGTTCGGTTTTTCAAAATCCACGGACACAATTTTTCAATGTGGACACCGACAGCGAGATCGCCTTCGGTATTGAGAATGAGGCACGCCCTCCCCAGGAATTGGCCGAGAGGGTAGAACAGACAACAGAGGATCTGCATATCCAGAAGCTGCGGAGCAGGAACATTTTTGAATTGTCCGGCGGTGAAAAGCAGAAAATCGCTTTTGCTTCTGTCTACGCTATGAACCCGAAAATTTATCTGCTGGACGAGCCATCTTCTAACCTGGACATGACTTCCATTCAGGAATTAAAGGAACACCTGCGGCTGATAAAAAGCCAGGGCAAAACGATTTTAATTGCGGAACACCGGCTGTACTACCTGATGGAACTTGCAGACCGCATTGTTTATCTTGAAAAAGGGCAAATCAGAAAAATTTATACGCCGGAGGAATTTCGCAAGCTGCCAGAAGCCGAGCGTGAACACATGGGGCTGCGGGCGGTAGATTTGACAGAGGTACTTCCTCCACAGAAGTGCCTGCCTGTTTCAGCACCCATACTTGAACTTCAAGATGTAACACTCCGCTACAAAAAGAGGACGATTTTACATCATATCGCCCTCTCCGCCGCGAAGGGAGAAGTTATCGGCGTGGTTGGTCATAACGGAGCAGGCAAAACGACCTTTTCCCGCGCCTTGTGCGGGCTGCATAAGGATTGCGATGGACAATTCCTGTGGGATGGCAGGCCGATGGACCGAAAGGCAAGGCTGACGAAGTCTTACATGGTCATGCAGGATGTGAACTACGAATTGTTTGCTGACAGTGTTGAGGCAGAATGCTCCTTTGGTATTCGCAATCCCGATCAGAAATTAGTGACGGAAACATTGGAGGAATTGGGGCTTGCCGCTTACCGGGAACGACACCCGAACACCCTGTCAGGCGGTCAAAAACAGCGGGTGGCTGTGGCGGTCAGTATGATCTGCGGAAAAAATCTTCTGGTATTTGATGAACCGACCAGCGGCCTGGATTTTGACAGTATGGCACAGGTGGCAGGGCTGATCCGGCGATTGTCTGATATGGGAAAGGTTATTTTCATCGTTACCCATGATTTTGAGTTTGTCTGCCGAACCTGCTCCCGCGTTCTGCATTTTGACGAGGGCGAAATGCCCGATGATGTACCTGTTGTGATGGATGCCCTCCCGAAATTGAGAGAGCTGTTCTCTGTTTCAGATGGAAAGGAGAGGTGACCGATGAAACAGAAAAAAGTCAACCGCGTGGCCCTGCTGCTCCATTGGGCGGGGGAGCAGAAGGTCTGGCTGTTTCTGGCAGTCTTTTTGTCAGCGGCCGGCGGGCTGTGCATTGTTGTCCCCTATATGGGGATCTATCAGCTGATGGACGCCGCCTTCAGCGGAACCTGCACCAGGGAACTGGTGGTGCGGATCGTGGCAATGATCGCGGCGGCGGTGACTCTGCGCTTTGTGCTGTTCGGCGGCTCCGGGGTGGCGGCCCACAAGGGCGCCTACGGGGCGCTGTTCAAGGTGCGCTGCATGGTGGCGGAGCACATGGCCCGGGCGCCCCTGGGGGCGCTGAATGAGCGGCGCACCGGGGACATCAAGACGGTGCTGAACGAGGATATTGAGAAACTGGAACTGTTCCTGGCCCACAACCTGCCGGATCTGGTGTGCTATCTGGTGGGGCCGGTGGTGGTCTTCGCCTACCTGATGACCGTCAATATCCCCCTGGCGCTGGTTTCTCTGGTGCCGCTGGTCCTGGCCGTCGCTGTGATGGGGGTCATGTTCCGCAATACGGATGACCTGATGGACCGTGCCAACCGCTCCATCAGCACCTTGAACTCCGTCATGATCGAGTATATCAACGGCATGAAGCTGATCAAAGCCTATAACATGGGGAGCAAGTCCTTTCAAAAGTTTTCCTCCGCCATCCACGAGGAAAACGCCATGTGGAATGAGACGTCCCGGCGGATGGGGCCGCCCTATGCGGCCTTTGTGGTCATCATCGAGTGCGGCATGCTGCTGATGGTGCCCCTGGGCGGGATGTTTTTCCTGAGAGGCTCCCTGACGGCCAGCGCCTTTCTGCTGTTCCTCTATGTGGGTTCCCTGTACCTGACAGAGATCCGACCCCTTCAGGAACTGGGGACGAACTTCGCCAATGTGCTGGGCGCAGTCACCAAGGCAAAGGAGATCCTGGACATCCCTGTCTATCAGGGCGGGAGCGACTTCCCCGAAAGCCACGACATTGAACTGCGGAACGTGCGGTTTTCCTATGACGGCAAGACCGACGTGCTGCAGGGCGTCAACCTGAAGATCAAGGACGGGGAGCGTATGGCCCTGGTGGGGCGGTCCGGCGCCGGCAAGAGCACCATCATTGAACTGGTCTCCCGGTTCTATGATGTGCAGGAGGGCGAGGTGCTGATTGGCGGGAGAAATGTGAAGGAGCTGGACTACGACACCATTCTAAAAAACGTGGCCATTGTGTTCCAGAAGACCTTCCTGACCCGGGACAGCGTTTTGGAAAACATCCGCATGGGGAGCAGCGCCAGTCTGGAGGAGGTGCGGGCGGCCGCGAAAGAGGCACAGATCGACGACTTTATCATGTCCCTGCCGGATGGCTACGACACCAAGGTGGGCAGCTTCGGCTCCCGCTTCTCCGGCGGCGAAAAGCAGCGCATCGCCATCGCCCGGGCCATCCTGAAAAATGCCCCGATCCTGATTTTGGACGAGGCCACCAGTGCCTCCGACCCGGAAAATCAAATGGAGATCGACAAAGCCATCCAAAATCTCTGCAAGGGCAAGACCGTCATTGTGGTGGCCCACCGGCTCAGTGCCCTGAAACTGTGCGACCGGGTGGCCGTGGTGGAAAACCACACGATTACCTGTATCGGAACCCATGAGGAAGTCCGAAAGAAAAATGCCTACTATCGAAAGGCCTGGGAGGACTATGAAAAGGCCCGGAACATCACCTATCAGCTGGAAGGGGGCGAGGGCAATGCGTGAGCACAATGTGAATGGCTCCGAAGGGGCCAGAGAGGGCGGCCTGGGCCACGAGGTATTGAAGAAGAATCGGAATTTCTATATCGGCGTTGCGGGGACCGTGTTGGAGGGCATGCTCTCCGGCAGCCTCTTCATGCTGCTCTATGCGGTGATGCAGTTCTTGTGGGCTGGTCGGTTCGACATGAACCGGGCCTTGTTGCTGACCGGGTTGATTGCAGGGATCTTCCTGCTCCGTATCCTGATTTACAGTTATGGCTACACCAAGGCCCAGATCGGCGGCGCGGAGGTCAGCAAAAACATCCGGCTCTTCATGGGCGACCACCTCAAGCGTATCCCGCTGTCCCGATTTACCCAGGGGCAGACCGGCGACTACATCAACACCATCACCAGCGACGTCAACAACTATGAAAAGATCCTAACCCATAAGATCGGGGACCTGGCGAAGAGCTTCGCCCTGTCCATCATGCTGATCGTGTTTGTCATGACCGTCTACGTCCCTGCGGGACTGATCCTGCTGGCAGCTGATCTCCTGCTGATCCCCGGCCTGTGGCTATCCTTCCGCATGGTGCGGAAATACGGCCAGGAGAAGAACGACATCTGCGCGGAGAATGTCAGCAGCATTGTGGAGTATGTATCCGGTATCCAGACCTTCCGGGCCTACGGTGTGGGCGGCCTGAAGAATAAAACCGTCATTGACGCCATGCGGGCATTCTGCCGCATCAGCTATGTGTATGAGGCCAAGGTGCTCCCGGTGGGGGCGGGACTGAGCATCCTGACCTGGCTGGCCTGCCCGCTGGTCATCTGGGCAGCGTATGCGCCATGGGCGGCCGGGACACTGGATACCGTGTCCTACCTGCTGATCTGCATGCTGCCCCTGTTCTGCGCGAAGCTGGCCAACACCATCTTTGTGGACCTCACCAGCTACAAAAACCTGATGATCTCCAAAAACAAAATCCTGGGCGTCATGGAAGAGCCAGAGGAGAGCGGCAGTATGGAGCCGTTCCGGACGGATACCCACGAGATCGCCTTTGACCATGTGGACTTTGCATATGTTCCCGGAGAGCCTGTGCTGAAGCAGGCCACATTTACAGTACCGGACCAGAAACTCACCGCCATCGTGGGGGACTCCGGCTCTGGCAAGTCCACCATCCTGAACTTGATCGCCAAATACTATGAGCCAACCGGCGGCGCCATCTCCATCGGCGGCAGGCCCACGGGTCATGTGGCTGCGGAGCGGGTGCTGGAGCAGATCTCCATGGTGGATCAGGATGTGTTCCTCTTTGACGACACCATCCGGGACAATATCCGACACGCCCGCCCCAATGCCACGGACGAGGAAATCGAGGCGGCTTGCCGGGAGGCCAACTGCGACGGCTTTATCCGCAGCATGGAGAAGGGCTATGATACCCCCACAGGGGAGAATGGCAATCTGCTCTCCGGCGGTGAGCGCCAGCGCATCTCCATTGCCCGGGCCATTTTGAAGAACAGTCCCATTCTGCTGCTGGACGAGGCCACGGCGTCCCTGGACATCGAGAACGAGCTGGCGGTGAAACAGGCCATTGCCAATCTGCTCAAGGAGAAAAAGACCGTGGTGATGATTGCCCATACCCTGTCCATTGTCAAGAATGCGGACCAGATCCTGGTGGTAGCAGACGGGAAGATCGCAGAGGCCGGTACCCATGAGGAGCTGCTGGCCAAGAACGGGAAGTACGCGGCCATGTGGCAGGCAGAGCAAAAAATATCCGCCTGAGGGGAGGACGCCATGAAACTCCACGCATCTGGAGAGGATTACCTGGAGGCCATTCTGGTGCTCCAAAGGCAGAAAGGCATGGTGCGCTCTGTAGATGTGGCCCGGCACCTGGAGGTCACAAAGCCCAGCGTCTGCAATGCGGTGGCGACCCTGCGGGACGGGGGCTTTCTGACGATGGACAGCGACTATTTCCTGCACCTGACCGATGTGGGGCGGGAAGTGGCGGAGCAGATCTATGAAAAGCACCGCTTTTTCACAGAACGCCTGATAGCTGCTGGTGTTGACCCCAAAACTGCAGAGGCAGACGCCTGTCGGATCGAGCACGTCATCAGTGATGAAAGTTTCGAGAGGCTGAAAGCTGCCGCGAAACCAGAATCGTAAGCACAGCAAAGGGAGGAGGCCGTGCAGGCGGCCGCCTCCCTTTGCCATTGGGGGTGAAATCGTGGATGAAATTATCGTTATCCGGGCTGCCGATCCGGACGGTAGCGTGTTCCAGGCCGTCATGGATGCGCTGAAGGGTAAAAGGGCAGAGATGATCGATGTTGTCGAGCAGTCTGCTTCCGTGCTGCGTATCGGGGATCTGGAGATCCATCACGAGCAACGCTGGGTGCTCATGGCCGGCAGGGAAGTGGAGCTCAATCATGGGGAGTATGCCATGCTCTACTGCATGGCCAGTTCACCAGGGCAGGTGTTCTCCAAAGCGCAGCTCTATGAGGCCGCTTGGGGCGAGGAATATCTGCACGGGACAAACTCTGTGGAGAATACCATCTGGCGGCTGAGAAAGAAACTGGAGGAGGATCCCAGACATCCTATATATATCAAAACCGTCTTTCGGAGTGGATATAAGATAGTTAGCGGAGACTATTGACTGTTCGCTTCTTTTGTGCTATATTAAAACCGCTGGTTTGAAACCGAAGGTTTTAATTGATGAGGTGGTCACTTGGCGAAAAGAACAGCAGGTGTGACAGAAAAACTCATGGAATGCGCAAAAGAAGAATTTCTCACAAATGGATATGAGAATGCCTCTCTTAGAGTGATAGCAGAAAAAGCTGGCTCCAGCAAAGGGGCAATCTATATTCGATATCCGGACAAAGAGAGCCTGTACCGCTCCCTCGTACAGCCTGCCATGGATGCTTTTTGTGGCCTGATACAATCGGCGTTGGAGCAGTTTAACCAGTTGCCCGGAGCTGAACAGACCAGCCAAATGTATTCTTTCTCTGATCATGGCTTTTGGGCCTCAGTAGACTATATCTACGACCATTTTGACGAGTTCAAGCTGCTTTTGACCAGTGGAGAGAACAGTACATATCAGGAATTCCTCCACCGAGTCGTGGAAATAGACAATCAATGTACCATGCGCTATATTCAGGCATCTGGGAACGACGCAATCTCCAGCGGCCGCCTTACACCAGAGTTGAGCCATCTACTGTCCAGCGCCTTTTATACTGGGATGTTCGAGGTGGTCATCCATGATATGCCAAAGGATCAGGCGGTCGAGCATATCCAAAGGATGCGACGTTTCTATATCGCTGGCTGGAAATCCATCTTCTTCGGGGATGGAGGTGAAAACCATTGAGCGGGTGGATCGACCGGAGTGGCTGGATTCATTGCCCTACCTGCGGCAACAAAACTCGTACCAAGGTGAATCCAGACACAATCCTAAAGCGTTTTCCGCTGTTCTGTCCTAAATGCGGAACGGAACACATTGTTGATGTGCAGGGACAAAACATCATATTGTCAGAGCCAGACGCCAAGACGCAGAGCCGATGATGTGCAGGATAATCCTGCGAGTCATCGGCTTTTTTCTTTGGCATTTGGTTAGAGTTCGCTAACTTCAGGAGGGATACCATGCAGAAACAAAAGAATCCATTTAGCTTGATGGCGTTTATCAGACCGCACCGGGCAGGTTTTATTGCCTCGACTGTCCTTGCTGTTCTCAGCGTGGCCAGCGGGATGGTGCCATACTTTGCCGTGGCAAAGATGGTCAACCTACTCATTTCTGCTGAAAAGAACTTTTCGATTTATCTGATTTGGGGAATGGTAGCTCTGATCGCCTATCTGCTCAAGTCTGTCCTCCACGGCATTTCTACTCGATGCTCTCACGAGGCCACTTTCCATGTGCTGTCGGAGTTGCGGAGGGCTGTGGCGGATAAGTTGACTCATGTTTCCATGGGCTATCTGACTGATACACCATCGGGTCGGTTGAAAACGACCATGGTGGAGCGCGTGGAGCAGATGGAAGTCCCACTGGCACATATCATTCCGGAAATGACCTCTAATCTGTTGGTCCCTCTCGCTATTGTGGTTTGCCTCTTCGCCCTGGACTGGCGTATGGCGTTAGTATCGCTTATCACCATCCCTATTGGGATGCTCTGTTATATGGCCCAGATGAAAGAGTATCCGAAAAAATATGGTGCGGTCGTTCAAGCCGGAAAGCACATGAGTGCCACCACGGTGGAGTATATCAACGGTATTGAGGTCATTAAAGCGTTCAACCAGAGTGCAGCATCCTATGGGAAGTTTACCGATGCGGTTCGACAAAATGCGGATCTTATATTGGACTGGATGAAGTCCACGCAGGGCTACTCCGCCCTGATGATGACTATTTGGCCCGCTGTGCTGATCGGCGTTCTGCCCATTGGATGCGTCTTTTATCGGAATGGAAGCCTGACCGCCCCGGATTTTATCACGATTGCAATCCTGTCCCTCGGTATCGTGGGGCCATTGGTAGCGGCGATCTTTTTGACTGATGATTTCTCCAAAATTGCGACCATCACCGGGGAAATCGGCGCTGTGCTGTCCGAGCCGGATCTGGAGCGGCCTGTGCAGAGAAAAGAACTGCATGGGCTGGACATTGGCCTGCGGGATGTGAGATTCGCTTACAAAGATAAGCAGGTTTTGAACGGCGTCACACTGAACATCCGGCAAGGCACGACCACTGCGCTGGTAGGACCGTCTGGTTCCGGTAAATCCACCATCGCCAAGCTCATCGCCTCCTATTGGGACGCTGGCAGCGGGAGCATCACTATCGGCGGAGAGGATGTAAAAAACCTGCCGCCAGAGCAAGTAATGGACCTCATCGGATATGTCTCCCAAGATAACTTCCTGTTCAATGTCTCTGTCCGGGAAAACATCCGCATGGGACGGCCGGAGGCTACCGACGATGAAGTGGAGGCTGTGGCGAAGGCCTCCGGCTGTCATGAATTCATCATGGGGCTGGATCACGGGTATGACACTGTGGTAGGCGGCGCAGGCGGACACCTCTCCGGCGGGGAGCGCCAGCGGGTCGCTATTGCGCGGGCCATGATGAAGAATGCCCCGATTGTGATTTTGGACGAGGCGACTTCCTACACAGACCCCGAGAACGAGGCGGTGCTTCAGGACGCCATCGGCAGGCTGACCCGAGGAAAGACACTTATCGTTATCGCCCACCGCTTGAGTACCATAACCGATGCAGACCAAATCGCTGTGGTGGATCAGGGAAAAATCCTGGATGCGGGAACACATGAGGAGTTGTTGAAACGGTGTCCCCTCTACGCTCAGATGTGGGTGGCCCACACGCAGGCGAAGGATGCGGATACGGGAGAAGGAGGTGGCAAGCATGTTTGACGCATATAAACGGTTTTTCCGTTTTGCCGGGGAGCAGAAAGGCACTTGGTATAAGGGAATGGCCTTTGAACTGCTGCGGAGCATTTTTGAGGCTCTGCAGTTTGCGGCGCTGCTGATTGTTCTCCGTGCTCTGGTAGAGCAGAACATGACCGGTGCCACCCCGTGGATGGCCTTTGGGATTATGGCGGTCAGCGTGGCCGGAGCCGCCCTGTGCTGGTATCTGGCCCACAACAGCGAGGGGCACGCCGATTACTGTATGTGTGCGGAGAAGCGCATCCATATCGGAGAACGAATGAAGTACATGCCTATGGGCTACTTCAACGCCCAGAGCCTGGGCAGCCTCACCGCAGTGGCCACCTCCACCATGGAGGACTTGGAGAGCATGTCCTTTGCGGTAATTGCCCGGACGGTGGTGGGCATGATCCGGACCACCATCTTCTCTTTGGCGATCCTGTGCTTTGACTGGCGCATTGGGCTGATCTTCCTGCTTGGTATGCTCCTGTTCCTCTGGGTCAATTCGCTTTTACTGAAGAAATCCAGAGAATTGTCTCCGGGACGGCTGGCAGCCCAGACAAGACTTGTGGACGCTGTGCTGGAATACATACAGGGCATGAGCGTGGTACGCGCCTTCCATGGAGATAAGGCGGCTAATCAGACGCTGAACCGCACGATTGAGGAGACGGAACAGCAGAATTTCAAGCTGGAGCGCAAGCGTATTCCCTACAATGTTTTGGAGCAAATTGTCCTGCGTGTCACGGCGGTGGTGGCGATTCTGCTCTCAATCTGGTTTTTCCTGCAAGGCAGTATGACCCTTTTTGCCTGCCTGATGGTGGTGGTTTCCGCTTTCTTGGTATACAGCGAGCTGGAGTCTGCCGGTGAGATGTTCTTCATGCTGCCTATGATCGACGCTTCTATCGACCGGGTGGAGGAGATTGACTGCGCACCCCGGATGGACGAAGGCGGCTCCGTACAGACACCGAAACACTGCGATATTTCCTTCGAGCATGTGGACTTTTCCTATGGGGAGCGGAAAATCATCCGCGATGTCAGCTTTACTATCCCGGAAGGGACAACAACTGCCATTGTGGGACCCTCCGGCTCCGGCAAGACCACCCTCACCAGTCTTATGGCAAGGTTTTGGGATGTGGACAGTGGCGCGGTCAAGCTGGGCGGCATTGATGTGAAGGACTATGCGCTGGATAGTTTGATGCGCAATTTCAGCATGGTCTTTCAGCGCGTGTACCTGTTCAACGACAGCATTGAGAACAACATCAAATTTGGTAAGCCGGACGCCACCCATGAGGAGGTGGTGGCCGCGGCAAAGGCGGCTCGGTGCCATGACTTCATCACGGCCCTGCCGGACGGCTACGATACCATCATCGGTGAGAGCGGCGCCACGATCTCCGGCGGAGAACGCCAGCGGCTCTCCATCGC
>OERS01000211.1_pt1 | contig 11812 bp, 9 predicted proteins | sample 1540071 | NCBI WGS metagenome assembly OERS01 (sample SAMEA3891878, study PRJEB23780) | metagenome | biome: terrestrial biome; feature: animal house; material: Caecal content | place: Italy | collected 2015-05-05 | reverse complement strand
GAGCATGGGCGCCTACTGGGAAAAGACCCGCTGACCGCCCCCTGCCCCGCCTGCACGCGCTTTGCGTCCGGGCGGGGCGCGCTTTTTGCCCTCTGCCGCTGGAAAGCCCCCGCAAAGTGTGCTACAATACCCATGTCCCCCACCCATCTTCCCCACCCGAAAGGAGCTGGCCGCTACGAAACGCGCACGATTCCACTTCAGCTTCCAGTACAACGCCCCGGTAGTGCTGACCTTTTTCCTGCTGTCCCTCGGGGTGCTGGCGCTGGACGGCGCCACCGCCGGCTGGACCACCAGCCACCTGTTCTGCGTCTACCGTTCCTCCCTGAAAGACCCGCTGTTCTACATACGGCTGTTCGGCCATGTGCTGGGCCACGCCGACCTGAGCCACTTTTTGAACAATATGCTGCTGTTCCTGGTCATCGGCCCGCCCATGGAGGAAAAATACGGCAGCATCCCCCTGCTCAAGGCCATCGTGCTGACGGCCTTTGTCTCGGGGGTATTGCAGTGCCTGCTGTTCCCAGGGGTGGCCCTGCTGGGGGCCTCGGGCATCGTGTTCATGCTCATCATGCTGTCCTCCCTGTCGGGGGGCAGCGGGGGCATCCCCGTCACCATGCTGCTGGTGGCCGCCCTCTACCTGGGGGACCAGGTCTACGCCATCCTCTTTGTGCAGGACAACGTGGCCAACTTTATGCACATCGTGGGGGGCGTGTGCGGCACGGCCTTCGGCTTTTACAGCGCCTGCGCCCGGCCAAGACGGCGCCGGAAGTGACCGCCGCGCCGGGATTTTGGCCGCAGAAGTCATACTTATCTGCGCCGGGGCGCGGTTTCCCGGTGGAATTCGGGCCCTTTGGCCGAAATTTGCGGGCCCGGCCCCCGGCAAAATCGTAAATTTGTCTATTGCGTTTTTGGCCCCGGGCCGGTATAATGCAACTATCGGCAGCAACGGCGCTGTGAGTCACCTCCGACTCGCAGCGCCTTTTGTGTGTGTTCGACACCCGTACCCCCCGGTGGGCCTGCAAGCGCCGGCGCACCCAGGGCTGATTGTGAGTAAGGAGTAGGATTTATGGCAGCCAACGTAATGGAAATCTACGGCAGCAAGGTCTTCAACGAGCACGTGATGAAGGAGCGCCTGCCCAGCGCCACCTATAAGAGCCTGAAGGACACCCTGCACAAGGGCGCCCCCCTGGACATCGAGGTGGCCAACGTGGTGGCCAGCGTCATGAAGCGCTGGGCCATGGAGCTGGGCGCGACCCACTACACCCACTGGTTCCAGCCGCTGACCGGCATCACCAGCGAAAAGCACGACGGCTTTGTCAGCCCGGTGGGCGACGGCACCGCGATCATGGAGTTCAGCGGCAAAGAGCTGGTCCGGGGCGAGCCGGACGCATCCTCCTTCCCCTCCGGCGGCCTGCGGGCCACCTGCGAGGCCCGGGGCTACACCGCCTGGGACCCCACCAGCTACGCCTTTGTCAAGGACGACGTGCTGTGCATCCCCACCGCCTTTGTCAGCTACACCGGCGAGGCCCTGGACAAAAAGACCCCCCTGCTGCGCTCGATGAAGGCCCTGTCCGTCCAGGCGCAGCGCATCCTCAAGCTGTTTGGCAAGGAGACCGCCCATGTGACCACCACCGTGGGCCCCGAGCAGGAGTATTTCCTGGTGCGCAAGGAGGACTACGAGGCCCGGCAGGACCTGATCCTGACCGGCCGCACCCTGTTCGGCGCGCCGGCCGCCAAGGGCCAGGAGCTGGAGGAGCACTACTTTGGCACCATCCGGCCCCGGGTGTCCGCTTTCATGAAGGAGCTGGACGACGTGCTGTGGGAGCTGGGCGTGCCCGCCAAGACCAAGCACAACGAGGTGGCCCCCTGCCAGCACGAGCTGGCCCCCATCTTCGACACCTCCAACGTGGCCATCGACCACAACCTGCTGACCATGGAGATGATGCAGAAGATCGCCCCCAAGTACGGCCTGGTCTGCCTGCTGCACGAGAAGCCCTTCGAGGGGGTCAACGGCAGCGGCAAGCACAACAACTGGTCCATGAGCGCCGGCCACGAAAACCTGCTGGACCCCGGCGACACCCCCATGGAGAACCTGCAGTTCCTGGTGTTCCTGGCGGCCGTCATCAAGGCGGTGGATGAATACGCCGACCTGCTGCGCACCTCGGTGGCCACCCCCGGCAACGACCACCGCCTGGGCGCCAACGAGGCGCCCCCGGCCATCATCTCCATCTTTGTGGGCGAGGAGCTGGAGGCCGTCATCGACGCCATCGCCTCCGACTCGCCCTACGCCGGCCCCGTCAAGATGAAGATGGACCTGGGCGTGGACGTGCTGCCCAAGTTCAGCAAGGACACCACCGACCGCAACCGCACCTCCCCCTTCGCCTTCACCGGCAACAAGTTCGAGTTCCGGATGCCCGGCAGCCACGAGAACCTCAGCGACGCCAACACCATCCTGAACACCGCCGTGGCCAAGGAGCTGAAGGGCTACGCCGACGAGCTGGAAGCCTCCGAGGACTTCCCCAACTCGGTGATCGCCCTGGTCAAGCGGACCATCCGCGACCACCGGCGCATCATCTTCAACGGCGACGGCTACTCCGCCGAGTGGGAGATCGAGGCCGAGCGCCGCGGCCTGCCCAACAAGAAGTACACCCCCGCGGCCCTGCCCGCCCTCATCGCGCCCAAGAACATCCAGCTGATGGAGGAGTTCGGCGTCATGACCCGCACCGAGATGTTCAGCCGGTACGAGGTGGAGATGGAGCACTACGCCAAGATCATCAACATCGAGGCCCTGACCATGCTGGAGATGGCCCGCAAGCAGCTGCTGCCCGCCGTCAACCGCTACATGGGCGACCTGGCCCGCACCATCACCGCCAAGCGCGCCGTCAGCGAGAGCCTGCCCACCCGCGCCGAGACCTCCATCCTGGAGCGGCTGTCCCGCGACGCCGACAAGATGGCCGACACCATCGAGCACCTGGCCGCCGCCGAGCGCACCGCCCAGACCCTGGGCGACATGACCGCCAAGGCCAACGCCTTCCACGACAAGGTGCTGCCCCTGATGGACGCCCTGCGCTCGGCCGCCGACGACGCCGAGACCGTCTGCGGCGACGCCTACTGGCCCCTGCCCAGCTACAGCAAGATGCTGTACTATGTAGAAAAATAAGCCCCTCTCCGTCACAGTCCGCTGGCGGGCAAAGCGAGACTGAGAGGGCATCAGCCACCGGCCCGGACCTGCTGCGCAAGCGCGGGCCCCGGGCCTTTTTGGATGGGAGGACCTGCCTATGAACTACGCCACCCAGCAGGACGTGCTCGACTTTGTGGAAGACAACAACGTCAAGTTCGTCCGGTTTGCCTTTACCGATATTTTTGGCGCCCAGAAAAACATCGCCGTGCTGGCCGGCGACCTGCCCAAGGCCCTGGAGGACGGGGTCTGCTTCGACGGCAGCGCCGTGCCGGGCTTTATGCAGGTGGAAGAGAGCGACCTGGTCCTGCGGCCCGACCTGTCCACCCTGACCATCCTGCCCTGGCGCCCCGCCGAGGGCCGGGTGATGCAGTTCTTCTGCGACATCGAGCAGCCCGGGGGCCGGCCCTTTGGGGGCAACTGCCGGGGGTTTCTGCGGCAGATCGCCCGCCGTTTCCGCCAGATGGGCCTTGTCTGCAACGTGGGCGCCGAGTGCGAGTTCTATCTCTTTGAGACCGACGAGCGGGGCCGCCCCACCCGGGTGCCCCTGGACCAGGGCGGCTACCTGGACGTGTACCCCCTGGACGCCGCCGAAAACCTGCGCCGGGACATCTGCCTGACCATGGAGCAGATGGGCCTGGCCCCCCAGCACAGCCACCACGAGAGCGGCCACGGCCAGAACGAGATCGACTTCCACCACGCAAGCCCCCTCAAGACGGCCGACAACGTCATGATGTTCAAGCAGATCGCCCGGGCGGTGGCGGGGCGCAGCGGCCTGCACGCCAGCTTTATGCCAAAGCCCCTGGCCGGCCAGGCCGGCAGCGGCCTGCACGTCAACCTGTCCCTCTACCGGGACCGGCACAACCTCTTTGAGGGCGACATCGCCCCCGACAGCCCCGCCGGCAGCTTTATGGCCGGGGTGCTGGCCCACAGCCGGGAGCTGACCGCCTTCACCAACCCCCTGCCCAACAGCTACCTGCGCTTTGGCTGCGACGAGGCCCCCCGCTTTGTCAGCTGGAGCCGCCAGAACCGCAGCCAGCTGGTGCGCATCCCCGCCGTGGAGGGGGACAACTGCCGCATGGAGCTGCGCAGCCCCGACCCCGCCTGCAACCCCTACCTTGCCATCGGGCTGATCCTGGCGGCCGGGCTGGACGGCCTGGAGCACCGGATGCAGCTGTGCGCCCCCGTCAACCGCAACCTGTTCGAGCTGGACCCCCAGGCCGCCGGGGCCCTGGGCCTGGAGATGCTGCCCGCCACCCTGGAAGAGGCGGTGGAGGTGGCCCAGGCCAGCCCCTTCCTGGCCAAATACCTGCCCGAGGGGCTGGCCCAGCGCTACTACCAGCAGCAGCTGCGCCGCTGCGCCGAGCTGCGCACCGCCGCCGACCCCGCCGAGTTTGAGCGGGAGCGCTATTTCTGCGCCATCTGACCGGCCGGCCGGGCGCATATGAGAAAGGAGGGGTACCATGGCACGCGCCATGATCGTCAGCGCGGGGGCCGCCGCCAACGAATACCTGGCCGCACGGCTGGCCGAGCTGGGGTACCGGCGGCCGGTGATCGTGCCCAGCGGCACCGAGGCCCGCCGCCGGATGCTGGCCGAGAGCTTTGAGCTGATCCTGGTCAACGCGCCGCTGCCCGACGAGTTTGGCCACGAGCTGTGCGCCGACGCCGCGCGGCAGACCGACGCCGGGGTGATGCTGCTGGCCAAGGCCGCCGCCAGCGACGAGCTGCTGGCCCCCATGAACGGCGAGGGGGTGCTGGTGGTGCCCAAGCCCTTTTCGGCGGCGCTGTTTTTGCAGGCGGTGCACATGGCGGCCGCCAGCAACCACCGGCTGCAGCGCCTGCGGGCCGAAAACGACCGCCTGCAGCAGAAGATGGCCGAGCTGCGGCTGACCGGCCGGGCCAAGTGCCTGCTGGTGCAGCACCGGGGCATGACCGAGGCCGAGGCCCACCGCTACCTGGAAAAAACTGCCATGGACACCCGCCGCAGCCGGGCCCAGGTGGCCCAGGATGTGCTGGACTCCCTTGACCCGGACGCCGTGGATGGTGTATAATAGAAGCTGTATGATTCTTGACGGAAGGCGTGCGGGGGTCACCGCGCGCCTTCTGTATGTTCTGTGACGGCCCCGACTGACCAGAGGGGCAGATGGAGGAAACTATGGCGACGAAATACATCTTTGTGACCGGCGGCGTGGTCTCGGGCCTGGGCAAGGGGATCACCGCGGCCAGCCTGGGGCGGCTGCTCAAATGCCGCGGCCTCAAGGTGGCCAGCCAGAAGCTGGACCCCTATGTGAACGTGGACCCCGGCACCATGAGCCCCCTGCAGCACGGCGAGGTGTTCGTCACCGACGACGGCACCGAGACCGACCTGGACCTGGGGCACTACGAGCGCTTTATCGACGAGAACCTGAACAAATACTCCAACCTGACCACCGGCAAGGTCTATTGGAACGTGCTGAACAAGGAGCGCCAGGGGGCGTATCTGGGCCAGACCGTCCAGATCATCCCCCACATCACCAACGAGATCAAGAGCTACATCTACAACCTGGCCGCCTCCACCGAGGCCGACGTGGTCATCACCGAGATCGGCGGCACCACCGGCGACATCGAGAGCCAGCCGTTCCTGGAGGCCATCCGCCAGGTGGGCATCGAGCAGGGCCACGAGAACTGCTGCTACATCCACGTGGTGCTGGTGCCCTACATCTCCGGCTCCAACGAGTACAAGTCCAAGCCCGCCCAGCACTCGGTCAAGGAGCTGCAGGGCATGGGCATCAGCCCCGACATCATCATCCTGCGGGCCGACGGCAGCGTGGGCAGCGACATCCGCCGCAAGATCAGCACCTTCTGCAACGTCAAGCCCGAGTGCGTCATCGAAAACCTGACCATGCCAAGCCTCTACCAGTGCCCCCTGATGCTGCACTCGAACGGGCTGGACGACGTGGTGGTGGAAAAGCTCAGCCTGGACGTGCCCGCCGCCGACCTGACCGAGTGGAAGGACGTGGTGGCCCGCATCGCGTCGCGGTCCCGCACCTGCACCATCGCCCTGGTGGGCAAATACGTCAAGCTGCACGACGCCTACCTGTCGGTGATGGAAAGCCTGTACCACGCCGGCTTTGAAAACGACAGCCAGGTGGAGATCAAGTGGGTGGACAGCGAGGAGCTGCGCACCGGCGCCGACTGCGCCGCCGCCTTCTGCGATGTGGACGGCATCATCGTGCCCGGCGGCTTTGGCGACCGCGGCATCGAGGGGATGGTGGCCGCCGCCCGCTGGGCCCGGGAGCACGAAGTGCCCTACTTTGGCATCTGCCTGGGGATGCAGATCATGGTGATCGAGTTTGCCCGGGGGGTGCTGGGCTACGCCGACGCCAACTCCAGCGAGTTCACCCCCGAGGGGGCCCACAACGTCATCGCCCTGATGGCCGACCAGCAGGGCAACATCCCCAAGGGCGGCACCATGCGGCTGGGCAAGTACCCCTGCAAGGTGGCCCCCGGCACCCGGATGGCCGCCTGCTACGGCCAGGACCTGATCTGGGAGCGCCACCGCCACCGCTACGAGTTCAACAACGAGTTCCGCGCCGAGATGGAGGCCGCGGGCCTGGTGATCTCGGGCACCAGCCCCGACGGCCGCCTGGTGGAGACGGTGGAGCTGCCCGGCCGGGCGTTCCACCTGGGGGCGCAGTTCCACCCCGAGTTCAAGAGCCGCCCCAACCGGGCCCACCCGCTGTTCAAGGCGTTCATCGCCGCCAGCCTGCAAAACCGCCGGTCGGCCGGCCGCAGCAGCATGGACCCCTACCTGGCCGCCGACAAAAAAGTGAACCGCTAAACCGCAGCCAAACGCAAACCAAAAAGCCCGCCGCAGCGAGGAACTGCGGCAGGCTTTTTTTGCGTCAGGTTAAAACGAACGGGCCGTCTCAGCGCTTGACCTGGAAGGCGCCCATGCCGGGGTAGACCGCCGAGGCGCCCAGCTCCTCCTCGATGCGCAGGAGCTGGTTGTACTTGGCCACACGCTCGGTGCGGCTGGGTGCGCCGGTCTTGATCTGGCAGGTGTTCAGGGCCACGGCCAGGTCGGCGATGGTGGTGTCCTCGGTCTCGCCCGAGCGGTGGGAGGTGACGGCGGCGTAGCCGGCCTTGTGGGCCATCTTGATGGCCTCCAGCGTCTCGGAGACCGAGCCGATCTGGTTGAGCTTGATGAGGATGGCGTTGCCGCAGCCCAGGCCGATGCCCTTGGCCAGGCGGCGGGTGTTGGTGACGAACAGGTCGTCGCCCACCAGCTGGACCCGGCCGCCCAGCTCGCACGTCAGCTCCTGCCAGCCCTCCCAGTCCTCTTCGTCCAGGCCGTCCTCGATGGAGATGATGGGGTACTTGTCCACCAGGCTCTTCCAGTGGGCGATCAGCTCGCGGGAGGTGTACTCGGTGCCGGCCTTGGGCAGCTTGTAGTGGCCCTTGCCCTTGGCGGGGTCCTTCCACTCGGAGGAGGCGGCGTCCAGGGCGATCATGAAGTCGGCGCCGGGCTGGTAGCCGGCCTTCTCGATGGCGGCCAGGATGGTGTCGATGGTCTCCTCGTCGCTGGACAGGTTGGGGGCAAAGCCGCCCTCATCCCCCACCGAGGTGGCCAGGCCCTTGCTCTTGAGGATGCCCTGCAGCGCGTGGAACACCTCGGCGCACATCCGCAGCGCCTCCCGGAAGCTGGGCGCGCCCACCGGCATGATCATAAACTCCTGGGTGTCCACGGTGTTGGTGGCGTGGGCGCCGCCGTTCAGGATGTTCATCATGGGCACGGGCAGGCGGTTGCCGTTGACGCCGCCCAGGAAGCGGTACAGCGGCACGCCCAGCGAGGCGGCCGCGGCGCGGCAGACCGCGATGGACACGGCCAGGATGGCGTTGGCGCCCAGGTTGGACTTGTCCTCGGTGCCGTCGGCGGCCAGCATGGCGGCGTCCACGGCGTAGATGTCGGACGCATCCATCCCGACGATGGCGTCGGCGATGGTGGTGTTGATGTTTGCCACCGCCTTGGTGACGCCCTTGCCCAGGTAGCGGCTCTTGTCGCCGTCCCGCAGCTCCAGGGCCTCAAACTCGCCGGTGGACGCGCCGCTGGGGGCGCAGCCCCGGGCCACGGTGCCGTCGGCCAGGGTGACCTCCGCCTCGACGGTGGGGTTGCCCCGGGAGTCCAATATTTCGCGCCCGATGACCTGTTCGATTTCCAGATAATTCATGTTCATTACCTCCTGATGATCTATCCGTGCGGCGCGGCGTGGGCCGCTCCCTGCCGGTTAGTTATAGTTTACCACATTTCGGCGGGTTCTACAAGGGGGAGTTTGTGGGCTTGCGGATACGCGCTCCTTATGACGCTGCGCCTGGCGGTTGCCCTCTCAGTCAGCTTCGCTGACAGCTCCCCCTTCGGGGGAGCTGGCGAGACGCCCGCAGGGCGGCGAGACTGAGAGGGGAGCTGCCCTGCGCGCCTGAGAGGGGAGTACATCCTCACCCAAAACCCCCTCCTCCCTCCCTGCAAATCTGTGCAAAAAGCCGAAAATCCGCCCGGGGGGCTTTCCCGTCTTTACAATCGGGGCGGGGTGTGTTACAATGCAAAGCGTTATCACTGCATCACTTTATCACAGCATAGTGATAGAGGCGGGAAGTGCAGCGGACGGCAAGGAGGAGTTCAAGATGAGAAAGTGGAAAAAAGCAGTATCCCTGTTGCTGACGGGGGCAATGGCCCTGTCCTTTGCGGCCTGCGGCGGCACGGCGTCCAGCGCGTCCAGCGCGGCCAGCGCATCCGGCGCGGCCGGTTCCAGCGAAGCGTCCAGCGCCGCTGACAGCGCCGCCGCTAGCGAGAACGCCGCCAGCTCTGCGGACAGCGACCTGGCCTACGTCCAGGACAAGGGCACCCTGGTGGTGGGCATGACCGACTTTGCCCCCATGGACTACCGGGACGAAAACGGCGAGTGGATCGGCTTTGACGCCGACATGGCCAAGGCCTTTGCCGAGTACCTGGGGGTCGAGGTGGAGTTTTTGGAGATCAACTGGGACAACAAGCTGATGGAGCTGGACGCCAAAGGGGTGGACGCCATCTGGAACGGCATGACCATCACCGATGAGGTGACCAGCGGCGCGTCGGTGTCCGAGCCCTACTGCAACAACGGCCAGGTGGTGGTCCTGCCCGCCGGCAAGGCCGCCGATTACCAGGATGTGGACAGCCTGTCCGGCCTGAACTTCGCGGTGGAGAACGGCTCGGCCGGCGCCGAACAGCTGGACGCCCTGGGCATCGCCTATGTGGCCAAGACCACCCAGGCCGACGCCCTGATGGAGGTGGCCAGCGGCGCGTCGGACGCCTGCGTCATCGACCTGCTGATGGCCGGCGCCATGATCGGCGAGGGCACCAGCTACCCCGACCTGACCTACACCGTCCAGCTCAACAGCGAGGAGTACGGCGTGGGCTTCCGCAAAGGGTCGGACCTGGTGGACGCCTTCAACGCCTTCTGGCAGGAGGCCTACGACGACGGCACCGTGATGGAAGTGGCCACGACCTACGGCGTCCAGGAGTCCGTCATCGAGAAGTAAAACCGCGGGACCCGGCCCGGCGCGCCTTTCGCGTTGGGCCGGTCCCCCTGTGTGAGAGGAACCGTCTATGCTGCTGACCGTCACCCTGACCTTGCTGGAGGGCCTGGGCACCACCCTCAAGCTGTTTGCCCTGACCCTGCTGTTTGCGCTGCCCCTGGGGCTGGTGATCGCCCTGGGCGCCATGAGCCGCATCGCCCCCCTGCGCTGGCTGGTCAGCACGGTGGTGTGGGTGGTGCGGGGCACCCCCCTGATGATCCAGATTCTGATCCTGTTCTACGGGCCGGGCCTGCTGTTCGACCTGCCGCTGCTGCCCCGGTTCGGGGCGGCGCTGCTGTCCTTCGTCATCAACTACGCCTGCTATTTTTCCGAAATCTACCGCGGCGGCATCCAGTCCATCCCCCGCGGCCAGTACGAGGCCGGCGAGGTGCTGGGCATGACCCGGAGCCAGATCTTTTTCAAGGTCACTTTGCTGCAGGTGGTCAAGCGGATCGTGCCCCCCATGGGCAACGAGTTCATCACCCTGGTCAAGGACACCGCCCTGGTGCGGGTCATCTCGGTGTACGAGATCATCTGGATGGGCGAGTCCTACATCAAAAAAGGGATGATCTGGCCCCTGTTCTACACCGCCGTGTTCTACCTGGCGGTCAACGGCGTGCTGACGCTGCTGTTCCGCCAGGCCGAAAAGAAGCTGGACTATTTCCGCTGAGGAGGGCGAACCATGCCTGTTCTGCAAGTCAAAAACATCGAGAAGCACTTTGGCTCCACCCGCGTGCTGGAGGACATCAGCTTTGACCTGGAGCAGGGGCAGGCCCTGGCCATCATCGGGTCCTCGGGCAGCGGCAAGACCACCCTGCTGCGCTGCCTGAACTTCCTCGAGACCCCCGACCGGGGGCAGATCGTGGTCAACGGCGAGACCCTGTTCGACGCCGCCGACCCCGCCACCCAGCGGGAAGCGGAGGTGCGGCGCAAGCGGCTGCATTTCGGGCTGGTGTTCCAGTCCTTCAACCTGTTCCCCCAGTACACCGCGCTGCAAAACGTCATGCTGGCCAAGCAGCTGCTGGCCCAGGAGCAGCCCGACTACAAGGCCCGCAAAAAAGAGCTGCACGCCGCCATCGAGGCCGAGGCCCGGCAGCTGCTGGGCCGGATGGGCCTGGCCGGCCGCGCCAACCACTACCCCCACCAGCTTTCGGGCGGGCAGCAGCAGCGGGTGGCCATCGCCCGGGCGCTGGCCCTGCACCCGGACATCCTCTGCTTCGACGAGCCCACCAGCGCCCTGGACCCCGAGCTGACCGGCGAGGTGCTGAAGGTCATCCGCGCCCTGGCCGAGCAAAAGACCACCATGATGATCGTCACCCACGAGATGAAGTTCGCGCGGGATGTATCCACCCGGGTGTTCTACATGGACCAGGGCGTGATCTACGAGGACGGCACTCCGGAGGAGATCTTTGAGCACCCCCGGAGGGACCGTACCCGGGCCTTTGTCCAGCGGCTGAAGGTCCTCTCCCTTACCATCGCCAGCCCGGACTACGACTTTATTGCCGTCACCGAGCAGCTCCAGCAGTTCGGCGAAAAGCAGCTCATGCCCCGCCGCCAGCTGGACAATATGCGCCGGGCCTTCGAGGAGATCTGTGCCACCAACGTGATCCCCCGCAGCGCCGGCGACTACGAAGTGCACATCACCGCCGAGTATTCCGAGGAGACGGGCAAGGCCCGGATGCGCTTCACCTGGGGCGGCGCGCCCTTTAATCCCCTGGAGGAGGGCGACGAGCTCTCCGTGAAACTTCTGCGGGGCTACATCTCTGAGACAGAGTACCGGTATGAAAACCAGGAGAACGACCTGACCGTGACTCTGTAAAAACCGCAAATGCTGACGGTAAAGCGGTTTCCGGCACTTGTCCATCCCCCATGATAGCGGGCAAAAAGCCGTCAGTCCCCCTGTCTGCCGGTCGGTTGACAGCACAGCTCCTGTCAACTATACTGAAGCGTGAAAAGGAGGGACGCCCGATGACGTTTCAGGAGGCTTTTCCTGTCTGGAACAAACTCCATTCCGGCCAGCAGGATCTGATCCTTAGCAATCTGCGC